>CEWG01093911.1_pt1 | contig 26428 bp, 19 predicted proteins | sample 361411 | NCBI WGS metagenome assembly CEWG01 (sample SAMEA2622173, study PRJEB7988) | marine metagenome | biome: marine biome (ENVO:00000447); feature: surface water layer (ENVO:00002042); material: "saline water (ENVO:00002010), including plankton (ENVO:xxxxxxxx)" | depth 5 m | reverse complement strand
GTCAACACAAAGTAAGCAGATTTTCTTACCAGGATTATCTCTTAGAATTCTAAGCATTAATTCATCCAGTAGACTAGATTTACCTGCACCACCAGTTCCGGTAAAACCGATAACAGGGACGTCGTCGTTTGAGGAACGACATTTTTCCAATGTGGTCTTGAATAAATCTTCATCAGCACATTCAGACATTGTCAGCAGTAAACCAACTTTAGCCATATCTTCAGGCGTTACTGGCCCATCCAGAGTGCTTAGTCGCTTTTTACCTAAGATATCGACATCACTTGCAATTCCCATTAGGTGATGAATCATACCCATTAGCCCCATTGTTCGTCCATCATCTGGTGAGTAGATTTTTGAGATTCCAGATTCATGCAATGTCTTGATTTCTGGAGGAGTTATTGTTCCACCACCGCCACCAAAGATTCGGACATGCTGGCAACCTGCCTCATCGAGTAGTTGGCGAATGTAAGTGAAATATTCGATATGTCCACCTTGATAAGAAGTTAGAGCAACACCATGTGCATCTTCTTGAACAGCACAGTCAACAACAGCTTTTGCTGATTGGTCGTGACCAAGATGAATAACTTCTGCTCCCGATGATTGAATCAATCGGCGCATGACATTTATTGCCGCATCATGGCCATCAAAAAGCGAGGCAGCAGTGATGATTCGCACTGGTCCAGTGCTGGTTTGGAACACCACTTCTTCATCGGCCATGCCGATGCCATCGGTTATTGGTTCATCAATTCAGCCCTTGGAAGAAAATTTCAAACTGAGGAAATTTCATCTTCTCCAAGTGGAGGAAGACCTTTCTTTGCACGAACATAATCGGTATAGTTACCATAGTATACAGTAACAACTCCATCTTGTAATTCCCATATACGATTAACCACTTGGTCAAGGAACCATCTGTCGTGAGAAACCGTGACAAGTGAGCCTTCATAGTTGATCAGTGCTTCTTCTAAAGTATCCTTTGAATCCATATCAAGGTGATTTGTCGGTTCATCCATCAGCAACAAATTGTTTTCTTCGAGTAGTAATTTCAGCAGGGCAACCCTTGCTCTTTCGCCACCTGATAATTGTGATAGTTTGGTTTTAACTTGCTCACTTGAGAATTGAAATCTTCCTAGTGCAGCACGAATATCACCGTACTGGAAATCAGGTCGCAATTTTTCGATTTGTTCGACTGGATTCAGATTGAAATCTAAGGTTGCGTGGTCTTGGTGGAAGTATCCGATTTGACATCCAGGTGCTAAGTCACGCTTGCCACTGTCGAGTTTTTCATCTCCATTGATTAGTTTGAGTAGAGTGGTTTTACCTTGGCCGTTACCTCCAACAATTCCAATCCTGTCGCCCTTTCTTATCTCTAGGTCTTGATTGTTTAGGATCGGTCTTTCTAGACCATCAAAACTCTTCGAGCCGCTTTCAATTTGAATGACGTCCATACTTGCTTTGTCGGTAGCCTCGAGTTTGAGAATCAATGGCTTACGTTTCTTGGGAACTCTTGCTTTTAGAGCCTTGAGTTCTTGTTGCATACGCTCAATCATCTTTTGTTTAGCAGAAATCGATTTGTCATACTTATTGGCTCTCTTCATTTGTTTTAGAGCCCCAATAGTGGCATCAATTTTCTTTTCAACGGTTTTAATCATATCACTTAGAGTTGCTTCTTGTGCAGTTTTTTGTTGCAGGAATTTACTGTAATTTCCTTTCCAAGGCCATGCTCTTAGGTTGTCGACTTCAACAATTCTCGTACACACTTGGTCGAGGAAATATCGGTCGTGAGAAACAATTAGTTGGGCTCCTTTGAAATCTCGAAGAAATCCTTCAAGCCACTCAGTGGTTTGAATATCTAAGTGGTTTGTCGGTTCGTCAAGAAACATCACATCGACACCAGCAAGCCCAACAAGTTGACGAGCAAGAGCCAGTTTAGCTTTTTCACCACCAGATAATTTGCTAACTTGCATGTCCATCGGGTGCTTATCCAAACCTAGTTTAGCAAGTGTTGCTTTAGCGATACTTGCGACATTTCCTCCACCGCTTTCACCGAGAGTCTGTTGTAATTGACTGTATCTTTCAATCACAGATTCCCAGTCACCCTCATAGAATGCAGGGTCAGCCATTTCAGCCTCAATCTTAGCAATTTCTTCTTCTAATTCTTGGAATTGTCTACCCTTGCGACCAAGTTCTTCTTCAATAGTTGAATTAGAATCTATGTCCCTTATTTGAGTAAGGTATGCTAGTCTAATTCCAGGTGCAAATTCAATGTCTCCAACATCCTGAGTTTGTTCACTGATTGTGTTGAGTAGAGTAGTCTTTCCAGCACCATTATGACCGACGATTCCAATTCTATCTCCATCTTGGACAAGTAGATTAATGTCGACAAGAACATCAACTGGCCCGAAACTTCTGTCAACACCTTCGACAGTGATTAGGTCGCGCACCATACTATCCCTCAAACCGGCGGCTTACTGCTCATTGATAAATCGACTCCAAAGAATCGTTAGATAGTGATTCAATCTAGAGAGGTGAAAGCGCTGATAATTCTTGCTTTTCTAGCAAGTGCAGCCTTTCTTTCCTTTTCTAATTCCCTTCTTTCAATCAATTGTTTGACCATCGCAGGACACCCAATTAGACAAACTACTAAGCCAATCATGATGCCAGAAAAAATGGAGTACCCTAATGGTAAACCAAGAATAACAGAATTGCATAATCCTGCGATTAAACCAACAAAAAATCCTACTCCGAGTGGTCTGTCATAAATAGGGAAAAGAAGAGATAGAATTGATCTTTTTTCCGGCAACTCCTCGTGTTGACCGAAAGAATTCATTTCAACGCTACCTATAGTCATTTGATAGCAGTCAGTTGTGACGGTTTATAAATTAGAAGCCGACATGAGCTAAAATTAACTAGAAAATTACCGTTTTATGGAAAAACGGGACGCCTTTCTTCAACTAAATTCAGCAATTGCACCTTCGTGATGTTTCAGTAGGTTTCGCAATTTAACCTTCATCGAGGGAGTCAACATATCATTGTCAGTTGTCCATTCTTCAGAATCTAGGATGATGTTGGCTGCAATTTCATAGCCTTTCCAAACAGGAGCCTTCATGTTGTTTGTTTTGAGTTCGTCAAGAAGCCATTTCTTGGTAGAATCTCTAGCACAAATTTCAGCATTACTGCCACTTGAATCAACACCAGCAGCAGTCATTGCAGATTTCATTGCATCCATATTTGGATGAACAATCAAGTAGGTCTTCAACATGTTTCGACCATCTAAAACCGCTTGTTCAACCAATGGTGAAAGTTTTAGATTTTCTTCAAGAGGTGCCGGAGATACATATTTTCCATTTTCAAGTTTGAATTGACTCTTCACTCTACCAGTGATCGATAGGTATCCATCCTTGTCTAACTTTCCTAAGTCACCGGTTCTAAAGACGCCTGGTTCAATGATAACTTCTTTTGTGGCATCTTCATTATTCCAGTATCCTTTCATAACGTTGGGTCCGTGAACAATTATTTCACCTTCATCAGGGCGGTCAGGGTCGTCCCAAGCATTGGTATCGATAGTTACCTTGACGCCGTTGGCAACAAGTCCTACACAGCGTAGTCTTGATTTTCCAGGACCAGACCATCCATTGGCTGCTACCAACGGAGAGGTCTCAGTAAGTCCATATCCTTCGTAGCAACTAAATCCAACCATCTGGATGAATTCAGCAACATCTGGTGAAAGTGCCGCTGCACCAGACATACAGAATCTGATGTTTCCACCGAATCTAGCACGAACTTTTGACCAGACTAATTTATCGTAGAGTTTATCGAAGAATCCACTTGCAGGAACCGCATCACATTCAACGTTTGCTTTTGCGATTCTCTTGGAAGCGGACTTTTTAGCCTTGCCAATCAGGAATTTCTTTACTCCGGTTGCCGCCTCAAATTGGCTATTAACTCGGTCATAGAATTTATTCCAAACACGCGGAACAGCAAGTAGTACTGCAGGTTTAATTTCAATACATTCATCGGCAATCTTGGTTAAGTCTGAGATTAGGTTGATGTGAACACCACATCTAATCATCCAGTGAAGATCGAACGTACTTCCAAAGGAGTGTGCCCAAGGAAGGAATGCAGCGTTCTTATCGCCAACATAAATCTTGAAAGCCGATTGAACACATAGAATATTGGAAAGCGTGTTCCAGTTAGTCAGCATAACTCCCTTTGGATTTCCAGTTGTTCCAGAAGTGTAAATCAAAGTATTCAGTGCAAATGGGTCATCAGCAATCTCGAAATCATTTTCACTAGCTCTGCCTTCTGCAACAAAGTCACTCCACATGTGGACTTCAATTCCCTTTGGTGGGATCTTATTGGCTGGTTCATCGCCAAGTAAAATGACGCCACATTCTGGCCATGCTGATGCTTCGCTAGGAAGGTTGTCAACCAACTTGTCCAAGACAGCAGTGTTAGCCACAGCTATGATTGAAGGAGTCGAGTCTCCAAGAATATATGCCCACTCAGAACCGTGTTGATGTGTGTACATAGCGGTGTAAGCAGCACCAATTGCATTTGCTCCATAGGATAGAGCAGCCCATTGAACACTGTTATCTAGAATTATTGCAACTCTGTCGCCGGCTTTTACACCCAAGTCATTAAGTCTCTTTGCTACCGAAGTCGATAATTCTCCAAATTCATTGTAGTTAATGTGTACTCTTGCCATTCCTTCTCCGGGAATATATCCAAAACAAGGTTCATTTCCAAATCTCTCTACACTAGTCATCAACATTTGGTACAAAGTACGCGGGTCTTCACCCTCTGGTCCTTTCCATTGTCTATCATCCGGCTGCCTGTCCCAGGCCATCTTTACTTCTGCCATGAACACCTAGTGTAGCACATAGCACTTGAATGATGCGCCTACAAAAAAAGTACATTTTCACTGGGAATTTAGACAATCGGAGACATTTTTTCGCCAATCTGCGCCGCCATTACGGTTTGACAATGGGCTTGCTGGGCTTGGATGCCAGCAAGATGTGATCTTAACGCTCCGGCCTGATTTTGTGAGTCCATCTTCTGACTTACCATTCCCAAAAGCAATTCGAGCTCTTTTTTCGGCATATTTGCCAACGCCGATTACTCTTTCAATTCCTAAAATCTCTATTACCTCTAGCAAATGTTCATCACATGCCTTTAGAATTGGTTTCATTACTTCAACGGGTAAGTTATCAGGTGTCAAATTTTTCCCTGTTTCTCCGAGTAGTAGTAACGGGCAATGGTTAACAACAAATACATTTGAGAAAACCTCGCTTGGTGAACCATAATTTTCGAATAGTAGGTTCCATAAACGTTGACCAGATACTTCTTGTCTTTCCATTTTAAGCCCCAATATCGGTCTTTTCGGGTGGGCGTTTTCAGGGGTAGTTAATTCACATGACGCAATTTCGAGCTGATTTTTGGCAATGTCTGTGGAACCAAATGGGATGCCAGTTTGGGCCATGCCCCAAGGACCAGGGTTCATTCCCAGCATGAGTGTTCTGGCGCCTTTTCCGCCCCATTTCCTCAAATATTGCTCATGATGCTGCCAAGCATAATTTAGCGGATTAGTGGCATGTGCGACAATTGTTTTTTTTTCGATGTTCTTTATCGCCTTATCACAAATCGCAGATAGGCGTTTAGCAGCCTCAATCAAGCGTTCAGTGACTTCCATGTCACGGGCATGATGAGGGGATACATGATGGTTGCGCGGACCAACACATGACTTAATTATTCATATTAAATTCTATTTTATGCAGTATGAATGGATAACACTTAGTTTTTGAAAAACGGCCTAAACGGGTCACTCCATTCTATTTTAGATTCAGTAAACCATTGTTTAGCTGTTTCATAAATATATTCGTCGCCATTTTTACGTTTTTGTTTAACGCGTTGGCTTATTAATTTCCAAGCTGATTTTTCACCTATTCCTGGAATTGCCTCTAATTGTTTCTGAGTCACTATGTCATGATCCATATTTACCTCAACTCCGGTTATCGAACGGGCGCCATGCCCAGTTATGATTACATCTGACTGTGTTTCTAAGGGAATATGGTACTGAGCGCCAATTAGAATGGGATAAGCGCCAATTTGCCTACCGAATGTGACGCCAGATTTTCCTCGGCATGATTCAGAGGTATGCTGTTCTTCCATGTGTTTGGGCAATCTAGTTCTACCATCATGAGATTCCCAATGCACTTTGCATAGTTTATTACCTAGAGGAAATAACTCTTCCAGTAGCGGCTTATCAATAGTGTCGCGTACCGCGTTTTTGAAGTTAGTAAAATCTTTCTGTGGGATATCTTGAAAGCCATCGCCCTCAACTTGGCGAATATTGATTCTTCTGAGTAGTAAATTCTCGCGACGAATTTCATTCAATAGATTTAGATTCATTTGATAGGAATGCTCAGTTTCGCCATTTAGACCTGCGATGAAATTTAGTCCTGGTAATAGTTTAGGGAGGCCTCTATCGCCGCGCTGTGCTCCATATTTATTGATTAGAGCGATTGCGGTTTTCAACTGTCCTGAATCGCAATTCAGCCAGTTAGCTTCGTGTACTTTAGGATCCGCAGACTCTAGTCCAAAGGAGAGAACTGCACCATCAGATAGGGTTTCAACTAAAGTTTTGGTGATTTCTTCTGACGGTTCTAAGTTCTCTGCAATAATCGACGGGTTGCCATTGTCGGTATGCAAAATCTCGAGTCTATCATCTTCTCGAAGTCCGTATAGTAGTTTGGCGATTGGTTCAGGATTGGGGACAGGATACTCAAGTTCTCTAACCCCATCAGCCATGTATGTGTAGGTATCAGTCATACCACCTAAGCGAACATGTCTGACACCCATATCATGAGCAATTTTCACCTCTTGGATAATGTCTTCAGGTGTCCGCCAAATAGGCACTCCTTTTTTTGGTTCAATACAAAATTTGCAGCCTCTCTTATACCTAACACAACCCTGGTAAACTTCGACTTCATATGTAAGCGGTCCCGGCTTTACCTCATCACCTAAATCTGGGTGGTTCTGAACCGCCTTACTTTTGGCCCCCAAATGAGACCACTTTGTCCATTGTTGAGCACTTCGACGTTGGTGTTTCCATTGCGAGGTATCAAGATAGTGAAACAATGTTGCATCGGTGTCTCTTAGGGCTAGAAATAAATTTTTTCTTAACGGGCTCCATCCTTGTTGCTTCCACCCTCTAATTGCCCAACCGCCAAGAATTGCCGGTACCTCTGAAGGTAATTGACTAATGATTTTCTGCATTTCCTTGAGAGAAATAGGTGTTCCCCTCAAATACTTTCCAGGCACTACAGCCCCAGCAATGCACGCAAAGCCTTCGATACCCGATAACAGATTTGAAATTCCTCGCTCACCTTCTTTTGTGATTAAATCACGCCACTGGTCGATAGTAATATATCGATAACTGATGTTCTTGTCTTCTAAAACTCCACAGAGATAGCGAATATGAAAACCAACATACGGTGGAACGCCGAATGCTGCTGGCTCATCTTCATAACCGTCAAGAACCAGCCACTTAGGTTGATAATCCTCGGTCATGTCATTGACTAAGGGTACTAGGTTTCAATCCTTCTTAGGCTTAGGCCTACGATTTCGCTTTTTCGAATCCTCTTCTTCTTCACGCATCGCTCTTAATTCACGAGAAGATTTTTCTGGTTTCTTTCCATCATTGGTTTTCTTTTTTTGCTGAGCAAGATCGACCCTAATTTTTCTACCGAGCAACTCACTTCCATTGAGCGATTTAATGATGCTATCGATATTGTCTTTTTCCTTGATAAAGGCAAAGGCAAACCCTTTCGGTTTGCCCGCATTGTCAGTAATGATGTTCAAGTCGGTAATTGTCGCTGTTTTGTCGAAGACTTTCCTGAGTTCTTCATCTGTTGCTTTGAAAGGCAGGTTTCCGATGTAGAGTTTGGTTCCTTCGGGGTCCTTTCGCTTATTCTTCTTGCCTTTCTTGTTATCGCTATCTGCGTCTCTAACTCCGATTCTTCTACCATTTATCTTATGGCCGTCGAGTTTAGAGGCTGCTGCTTCAGCCTCAGATTTTTCACTGTAGGTGACAAATCCAAATCCACGGTTTACTCCGTTATCATCTGTTGGAACAATACAGTCGACCATGTCGCCAAATTTAGCAAACATTTCTCTTAACTGATCAGTACCAATTTCTCTAGGTAGTCCACCGATGAATAATTTACAACCTGGGCTGTGGCGAGGCCTTTGTTGGCCTCTTCCGCCACCTTCAGATTCAAATCTGAAGTAGGTTTTTTCCCGGCCATCTTCTCTCACATCTTCTGCGATAAATGTTGCACGCCCAGATGGTCCTTTCGAAAACATCGATTCTGCGACAGAACCCCATCTTTTGCCGGAGTTATTTAGACTGCTAGCACCTTGTTCTAGTTCAGCCCATCCAGCATTGAAATTATCTGCTAGTGCACGATATGCTTGGTAACCGCAAACCTCGCACTTGACATTCCAGTCTCCATCCAGATGCGCTTGTAGAGTCTCACCACAAGGCGGGCAAATTGCATGCAAAACTCCACAATCATCACGCTCTCTAAAATCAATCCTCACCACGGGGGAAACTTCCTTGACGAGCGCTCTACAAATATCTCTTCTTCTAACTGCATCCGCAGTTTGGTGCATGTACCGGTCTACTAATCCAGTCACATGGAATTGTCCGTATAGATGCTCAGGTTGAATGCTACCGGGTTTTCCTTCCACTGCAATTACCATTGCTTCACCGTTTTTTTCGTTTAATTTGACTATCTCACAAATTACTGTATCGCCAACCTCGGGGCTGACCAATTTCTTCTGTGGAGAAACAGTTCCGATTCCATTTTGTATGGAAAATAGTCCAATTGTAGTTGCTACAATTTTACCGTCTATGTCAATAGTTCCTTCACCAGCCTCGCATTTTGCGGCCGATGATACTTGCATTCCTGGGGTGACGAGGCTCGCCGTCATGTTATTCATTTCCTTGGCTGGCATGGCCCGGTGTGGGACGCATACGTTTCGCTTATACCAGCGGGTGGGCTTTTCCCTTTTGAATCCCTCATACCAAAAGTAATCTTTTATTCACCAAGATTTACTCCGAAATGATTTTTTTATCTCCAGGTTTGTGAAATCGCCAGCACCTAACATCAGTGGTAGTGGTTTTTTTTGCATGATGGGAGTATTTTGCTGGTAGTCTAAATTCGGTTTCGAATACAATTTCGCCCTCATATCCAGAATCTTTTGCCATTGCCTGTAGATGCTTTTCTTTGGCAGAATGTAGAACATAAATTGAACTGGCATTGAGGTTGAAAGAAAATTCGAGTAATGGTCGATCGGCCTTTACTGTCTGAAATCCCCATGGAGGATTCATTATCACAATATCAAATTCGCTGGACATTTGAATATCATCAATTCCAATCATGGCATTTTTCGATTCAATCTTGGAGTTGAATTTTTGATTTACTTTAACAATATTTTTTTTGCAAATCTCATGAGCTTCACTATCCGCCTCGATAAGAAGTATGTTACTAGCTCCGAGATATGCGGTACCCAAACCCAAGATGCCATTTCCTGCTCCTAAATCTAAAATTGATTTATTCTGTAAATCATCGAGTTGATCGATTGCTAAAAGCCAAAAAGCAGCCAAGTCTCCTTCGGTTGCGTACTGCTCAAGTTCTACAGAGTTACAAGGGTGCGGCTCGAGTTTCGACAACTCGATGGCCAAATGTTTGGGCCGCAATTATTCACCACCTAGGTGGATAATTTTGGTTTTGTTGATTGTTTAAACGGGCTGCGGCTTCAGCTTGTTGTCGCATAGCCTCAAGTCTAGCATAGGCATTATCCTGCATCTGATTCTGCTGCATTTGCATTCTTAGGAGTCTTATTTGCTCCGCTTCTGACCGCAGTCTAGCGAGTAACTGTTCACTAGGTTGTTGAGTGCCGCAGAATCGGCAAAAGCGGACACCGTCTCGGTGTTGGTTACCGCAGTTGACACAAAACCCCATAATTATCCCTCTTGCTCGTGGTAATTTAACCCATTGCTACTAATTCTAGGAAAACTGGCCAGGTTTCAAACCCGATTGCCGCTGATCGCTCAGTAATATCTTCCCATCGCGGGTCATCCATCATATCGTTCGGTTCAACACCGGCCGCTAGTAATCCGTTTACTAATTCCCTGAATTCAATTTCTATGTCAGACATACCCGCTTCTTCGTCGACCTCTTCAATCTCTGGCAACTCAACACCAGAATTGGGTAGTTCTTCTTGTAGAGTGTCGGACTTTTGGTTAGATAACTCACTGTCTCCAGCAGCTGGCGGTGGCAAAGGAACAAACACGCTTCCTGCAGAAATATCTTCCTTAGCAGGTGTGGATTTTGGTAACTCGACATTGGCAACGGGTTCACTTTCTGCCATGTTTTCGAGCATCTCATTGGAAAAGTTGTCCATCATAGCATTCATTGTGGCTTCTGATTGGGACATTGTTGGTGTCGGTGGGCTTGGCTCATGGGGAACTTCTTGAACCGTAATTTTTGATTTCTTTTCAAGTCGACCTACGCCTAAAACTTCTGCCTGCTGCCTTGCTAACTCAGCAGCCTGTCTTCTAGGTAAAGAAACAAAACATTTGCCGGGAATCGAAGTTGGTGGAAAGGGTAAGTAATATCTCTCAATAGGTGCTATAGTGGGATGCCTGAAACAAATAACTTGTTCAGTCTCGAATGATCTCTGGGTAGGAATTCCTAAAGAAAATGGGATTGACATAACACTCACCGTGTTTCTTAGCCACTTCTCGTTACTGATTAGTTGCTGCATCCACGGTCCTAAATCGGGACTAGAAATATCGACAAATTGGAAAGATGCTGAACGTGGGTCAAGTCCCTGCTCTTCTAGCAACGATGCTTCATCTCTCGGACGATGAAAGATGGTCATAACAGGTTGCCCATGTTCTATCATGTCGCCATGCAGTTCCATCATCTTTCTTTCTTTTCGAGGAAAAATGAGTAAAATTCTCAGTCTAGCAGCGTTTTCGTCCCAAATTTCACCCCAACGAGATTCAGCCTCAGAATACAACTGACCGATTGTCATGTCAGGTATCATTGCAGTGATTCCCATAGCGCACCATGTAAGTGGAGTAGTCTCAATCCTTTAGGCATACCGTATACAAGTTAGGAATCGATATTCATAACAAATTCAGCCAAATATACCACGCCCCCAGCTGCACCTCGAATCGTATTGTGAGAATAGGCAGAAAATGTTACTAAACTATCCTCAACCTTTAACCCACCAACAACTATTGCCATTCCTGCTTTTAGGTCATTTGTAGGATTTGGGTTGTTGGTGAAGAATTCACCATCGCTCCACAGGTGTTTTGTAGTGTCTATTCTTTCGACACAATGTATCGTATTGTATGGTTTGCTCGGTAGTTCTTGTGATAATTCGATTTGGTTAAATTGGTCGATTATTTCTTCAATTTGTAAGGGCTTAACGGTATTCACTTCGACAAAGACTTGGTGACCATCCTGTCGGGAAATTCTTTCACAGGATACGTCTAAATCAAATTCGGCTGGTGAAATAATTTGATCATTCATTTCGCCTAGTACATGAAGAAGTTCTTGTGCGGTCTTTTCCGCTTCACCCTCGATGTGTGGTTCGACATGACCACTCAGTGCCTTCGCATCGTACAATAAATTCCAACCAGCGCCCGACAAGGCTTGTTCACTTCGCATCTTGACCGAATGGATTGGTGAAATTTTAGCGATGGCCGAAACCGGTATAGCTAGCGGAATTAGGGTACAATTTGTAGCGCAATAGTGCATAGAACGATGAATATGATGTGGATTTATTTCGGGAATAATCATCGGAACGTTCGTCTTTCTACGATAAGAACTGGCATTCGAAAATACCACAATACCAGCATCAACTAATTTCTTTTCGATGACTAACGCGATTTCTGAAGGGAGTGCACTGAAGGCTATTTCGATGTTTTTTTGACGGCATTGTTCGACAAAATCGTCAGAATTCACATCAAGAACTACCAAATTCGGTAAGTCTGGTTTTGCTTCTTTTAGGCGCCAAGGGAGATCTTGCAAATTTTGTCCCGCAGTAGCAGGGCTACCTGCAATGGCTGAAATTTTGAACATTGGATGCTCTACCAAGCGTTGTTGTAATCTTTGTCCAACCAGTCCGCTAGCACCTAATATGAGGCATGAACGACGGGACATACATGGTCGAAGCAGCAATTCGTTTTGAGTTCTTGCTATTTGATATCAAAATTGCCTTTTCCAATTTTGGCTTCAATAGGGGTGCCAAAAATACGTCTGACTACCAATTTACGAAATATTCGCCATCCATCAGAAATCGAGCCTAATTTAGCCTGTCCTATTCTCGCTGAATAACTAATCGGGATGTTTTTTATTTCCAGTTCTTCTTTAACACAAGAGGTATACATTTCGGCTTCGATTTCAAATTTCATCGAGTTTAACTTGAGACGAGTTAGCGCTTTTCTACTAAAAGCCCAGTACCCTGAGCACAAATCATTGATAGTAATTCCATACATTCCAGTAGCTAACCAAGTCAGAATGTGGTTGCCAAAATAATTTATTCTAGTCATAGCATTAGGATCAATTTGTCCATTTAGTCTATCTCCGACTACGACATCACAATCTGATAAGGAATCTAGGAATCGCGGGATGTCTTTAGCGTCATAGGTTCCATCTGAGTCAAGCATCACTAAAGCATCAAATTCAGACTCTACGAATCGATTGAAACCTAAACGCATTGCAGCGCCTTTGCCCTTGCCTTGCTGAGGTAAAAACATGAAATTAAAGTTTTCAGAAACGGCTTTTGTTGCGTCACTGCTGCCTCCATCGATTACCCAAACCTCGTAGTTCCAGCCTTTACGGGCTAATTTTTCATGAGGAATTTGGTTAGCAACAGCCTCTAAACCATTTGCTTCATCCAAGGTTGGAAGCATGATTACAGCATTCCTCATTGCTGGTGATAGGTCAGGTTGATTTTTGATGGCTTCTATCATTTCCCGTCATTTTAGCGTATTTCTAACCAATGTATACGAATTCCGCTAGTGTCAATGATTCTGTCACCACGTCCAGACAATCCTGTTGGATTCAACCATGACTGTGATTCAGAATTTTCCCAATTAAACTCAAATTCGAGATTTTCTTGCTGATAATCCATAGTCCAACAGTTCTGATTCCAGCCCGATGTTGAATCGAAGTCAACAGAAATATTCGATGAATGTACTAGTTCCAAGCCCTCTATTTTTCCAACCATTTCATACACCATACAAACAGTTGAATTTTGAATATTCTTGCCGCTGTGAATAAACTCAATACTAGCATCCTTTCCTTCTTCAATAAATGCTCGTTCATCGGTAAGATTATCTAAACTTGAAAATCTATGTTCGTTCCAAGGATCGATTCTCATATCACAATTATCTTGGCACGAAGACTGGTCTACTACAGAAAACTGCGAGATTGATGCCAATCCGGCTAAATTTAATTGCCACAATTTACTTCCCCGAATATTTTCAATTTCCTGCCAGTAGGGTGACATGGCAAAAGTCCATCCCATAGTACCAATAGGCGATGTTATGGCATAATTTATTCCTAACTCTTTAATTTTCGTAGTATTATCTAGGAATATCGCGGTTGTGGCTTCTGAATGAATACTGGACTCGATTTGAACGAGACCTAAAGTTGGAATGCTGGTCAATTTCACATTATCAGGCGCATCAAAAATGTGTCCCCAGTGGGAATTTTCGGAGTAAACAATACTCCCATCTGGAAGATTTGATAACTTTTCGCGAATTTCTATGTCTCCTTGAGTAATAGGTCTTAATTCATCATGCGAGGCAATTTGCCAAACCACCGTGTTGGCAATTATTACTCCCACCAAAATCATACTTGTCAAAACTTTAGAGAACTTCTCATTAATGTTAGGATCCCATCCAACGGTCATCAATCCACGCTTTTCTTCCAATGATGTCAACCCAGTTGTTGGACTCCACCATAAGGCCACGAGAGCTGCTAATGGAACATGGAAGGCATGAATTCCCATCGAATACAAAGTGTATGAAAGCAACGATAGAACGGGAATACTCTCTAGGCCTTCGATTAAGTGAATCGAGGTTAACAACCATAATCCAGCAAACCATGTGATAAGGAGCCTTCCTTCAACTGTTGAACGCAATTTCCAGCCAGCCACAGAACCTAAAATTAGTAAAAATAAATTGAAGGTGAGTAATGGTTTTCCTCCCTGCCAACCATATTCTGCAAAAACTGCCGAATCAAGCATTCGGGGAGCGAGTAGTAGAATTGATATCGCCCCCGCAATAGTTAGTAAAATTGAACAGGTGAGTAATAATTTTTGCATATTCTCGCTGTACTGTTTGTTTAAACTGATACCTGTTAAGATGTGAGCAATCATCAACATTCCTAGATAAATTGCCCCTGTAGGATGGATAAGAGCAACACAAATTACTGCAATTATGAAACCTCTAGTGTGATGTGCGCCCCTCGAAGATGACGGCCTAAGAAGTACTAACAGGCCTATTACCAATCCCAGTTGACTAGAAACGGTTGGATAGCCTGAGTCATATACTTTGGCAAATAAACCGAATCCTAGCGATAGTGCAAGCAGACCTTGTGCGCCACTTCCATGGTGGTCGAGGGCGCCAGCTAAACCTATAAGAATCACAATTAAAGTATAGTGTCCGAGTTCAAAAACAGCCCTTCCAGAATCAAGTCCAGTGGCATTCTGTATCCATGCTGCAAGTGCGGGAAAGGCTGGCGGATAGGTCCAAAAACCTTCATTGGTGCCTGACAGAGAAAGGTTACCTGAGACCGAAATTTGACTGGTTAGGGTAGAAAAACCGATCCAATCAACCCCGAAAGGTAGTGATTGGTAAAATGGTAGTAGAAAAACTCCGACAATCGTAACAGAGCCTAACAGAAATAATATTGGCGAACGTCTTGACTGGAACCATTGTTGTGCAGCGGCTTCCTCGGTAATGTACTGGTCTTCAGATTCTAGAATTTGTCCGTGCATCACGGCCTCTAATTTTTGCCATGGTGTCAGTTTTTTGTCGACCCTAATTCTTCTTTTAATGTGGGCGAGTGCTAATGTGTTCAGAAGCAGAATAATCGCAGTCATCGAGGCGAAGGACCAAACCCCTAAAATCACAACCAACCCTGAAATGCCATATAATAATAATAAGCCAAGTGCAGGACTTAGCAACATTTTCCTCCATTTGTCGGCACTTGCATCGAGCACTTTACACAGGGCATAACCGGGAAGGAAACTCACAAGCAAGAGAATAATACTTGTGAGAATCATGACTCTGCGCAGAGGCTCTAGGTCTTGATAGTTCGGCTAAGAATCAAAAGAAAAGACACTTTCACAGTGTCATGGTCGTAACACCAGAACCATTTCATCCGGTGGTTGAGCTACCAGATGAGTACTGGGTTTTTGACTTCACTAGGGGCTTAAACAAGTCATGGAGTTGTCCACTCGAGTATCAAATTGGTAGGTATAATGAGTTCCGTCCAGGCATGTATGAAACTGAATTGTTCGGTGGAGTTAGAAACATCCATGTAGGAATCGATATTGGAGCACCGGTAAACACTCCAGTGTACGCATTTGGTGAGGGAACCATTCACAGTTTTGGTATTAATCCGGAGGCAGGTTCATACGGTCCGACGATTATTACAGAACACGATTTGAATCTATTAAATTCAACGAGGTTGCCGATCAATAATCTATCTGGCAAATTCTGGGTTTTGCATGGCCATCTCAGTGAACAAAGTTTAGAGGGATTGAAAATAGGTATGAAGTTAAGCCCTGGTGATTTGTTAGCAAGAATTGGCAATGAGCAGGAAAATGGTGGTTGGCCGCCGCATCTACATATTCAATTATCTCTTGAAGAACCCGAGACATTTGACTTGCCGGGGGTTGTTGAAAAAAGTGAGATTGAATCGGCGTTGAAAATATACCCAGACCCTAGAATAATCTTAGGCGATTTGTACTAAACGATTTTCAAATATATTACATTACTAATGTTTTGCATTCTACGATTTATACAGTAACCAGTTTATCGTTACTGAACCAACAGTGGTCTAGTTTTTCGAATTAAATCTTAGAATTCAAAAAATCTTTCAATGCTGAAATAGGTCCTATTGCTGCTGGATCCTTACCATGCATCAATCCTAGAGCGATTGAAATCCAATCCATCACTATACAAAGGTGAAGTAATGATTCTAGAAGTGTTGAGCCTTCTCCCTGCATTTTCCAAGCATAGTCTGTAGTCGTATGCGCAATCATCCACTCAATTCTGTCTGAAACTCGCTTGTGCATGCCATCCCAAGTTAGGAATAGTAATACTTGTCGATTAGCATCAGGGTCTTTATCGCTACCAACTCCGCCCCAAGCGACACTTTCATTGTGATTCATTTCAGGAATAACTCCTACTCTAGCGAATCGTGCCGAGTTTTCATTTAATTGGTTCTTGAACCGATTTAATGCGGGTAGCAATTCGGTTGGTCCGACCAGTGCAATTGGGTTATCAACCATGAAAGAAGCTAATTCAACCAAATCACCATTTGGATCTTTAATGATGTCAAAGCCGTCACATGCTTCCCTAAGTCTGGCAATCATCTGTTGGTCGGTATTTTGTTCGGGTTTAGGTAGTGCACCAATTTCTCTAAGAAGTGCTAACTGTCTACTAAAGATGTGGCCAAATGCAGAGCGTGGAGGCTGTCCACCAATAGATGGAATCAAATGACAACGAGTATAGATTTCAGGCATACCGGCTAACATCCCACCTGTTGAAATTATTATCACTGTTGCTCCAGAGTTAAGAGCAATTTCAGTCGCTGCTAATGCTTCTTCGGTATTGCCACTGTGGGATGTAGCTAGAACAAGCCACGACTTATCCCACCATGACGGCATGGTATAATCTCGTTGAATATGAATTGGAATTCGCCCGTCTAGGTTTGATAGCGAAGACAGAAAATCTCCGCCCGCAGCAGAACCACCCATTCCAAGGCAAATAATGCCGTTCCAATTTTGATTTGCAATATTTTCGAGCCACGGAAATCTGTCAATATTTACGCATCGAATACCATTCTCAAAGTCGTCCACGAACTTTCTAGTGAATCCTATCATGTCTTCTGTGTCAAGCATTTTTGCTAAATCAATAATGTTTGAAGTAGAATTATTTTCACTCATCTTTTTGTTCCCCTGTTAAATTTTCATCGATTGAAAGATGCTGAAGCGCTAACCATTCCCCATCGATTCTCGCTAATCTAACTTTCTTACTGCTTTTATGGTCCCAAGGTAGACGTACAGATGCCATCATCCAAGTTTGCGGGTCAAGAAATTCTCCAACCGAAGAATCTTGATTAATCAAGTCAACAGAAACGTGTTCATTCATTCTAGCAACAACGTTAGCCGATTCCAAGTCCCGCCAGGAAGCACCGGTTCGCTCCTGTCTGTCTACTCTTTCGACAATTGCCCCTTCTCTGGTCCATGTAGAAGGCCTCCAAAAGTTATCTCGCCATCTGATTACATCACCGAGGTCATAGCCCGGTTTGCGGTAAAGAAGGGTCAATCTTGTTACGTCAACTCCATCCTTTCGACCAACGGTAGAGTTGGTTTCAACGGTTTGTCCACCGTATTCTTTGACCAAATGTCTGCCCCATGATCTGGCTAATCCTTTGCTACCTAGAACGATATCATATCCTCCGGTTACGGGCCCTTCATTGGTTATGAAGAACATCGGGTCATCAGATAATGAATCTAGGACTACATCTAAAGTCCTTCTCAACTTAAGGAATTCATCCTCGCTCAATTTTCTTCCACTAGAGCGTAATTGAACGGTTGCTTCGAAATAATTCCCCGCTTTTCTAGTACAAGTCAAGCAAACTCCGTTGGCCATTCTTGCACGCATTTTGTGTTCCTCATGAAATAGTAAATCCTCTATGACCCCATCTAATTGAAGGTAAATCATTGTGTGCCGGTCGGAGATATTCCTTGTTTCCATGGCAATTTGAATATCTTCAGCATCAACATGGAATTTAAGATTTCTTTGGACTAATTCATCCCAAATTTCCTCTTCTTTGAGTTGTACCCATTTGCCCTGAATTTCAACAATTCCACACCTAGCACATCTTACCCATGGCACATTCTCAGGCACTTCAGCCAAATGAATCCGTTTTCTTAGGCATGGTTCGCACATCCGTTCTCCAAAAAGCGGCGGCGGAGAGCCACAGATCAAGCAGAAATCATCTCCTAGGTCTGACAAATTAGACTCACCATTACGGGGCATTAAAACCATAGACTTGAACCTGTGGCTAACTATTCTTCTTCTTGGCTGAATTTTGAAGTAATTAAATCCTTATCAAATTCTTTCAATTCTAGACTTTCCTCCAGTGCTTGGATTCTCGACTCTAGATTTTGGCTTCTGGATACGACCGTCCAAGTCCACACTGCTAATCCAAAGATCATTCCTAAGTAGGCCACAGTTAGGTAAGTCAATTCCTCCATCAAACCCCTCCATCTAATTCACTTTGAAGGCGTTCTAGCCTTTGTTCATATTCAGTAATTTTAGCGGACATGATTATGTGTCCAACAATTAAAATTGTAAACGATACAACACCGATGAATAAAACATAACCCATATTAGATGACAGTGAACCTTCTGAACCACCGCCAACGACTGGCCCCGGGTGTCTTATCTGCCAAATTCGAGTAGCAATATATGAAATGGGGACCAATACGAATCCGTATAATCCGAAGGTCGAGAAAGTATCTCTTGTTTCAACACCATCAGGTTGACTCTGTCTCCCTAGAACTAAGAATAATGCTAGTAGCGTTAGTAGTCCAAATGTATTGAGCCTTACATCACTCCAGTCCCATGGAGTTCCCCATTCTGCTGCGCCCCAAATACACCCAGACCAAACCGCCATAAGTCCACAGGCAAGACTGGCTTCAGCTCCTGCGACATGCAACCTCCAACCGAATGGACTTCTCCTAAAAATCCACAGCGCAGAGCCAACAAACAATACGCCAAATGCTATGTAAGCAGCTATTGCAGAAGGAACATGCCAATAGAATATTCTTTGAGCAATCGGCGAAGAGAAGGCGTCAATTGAAACACTAGGAGCCCATTTTAGTCCGAGCACCAATGTTAGCATAATACCGGAAAAACCGGTAATTAGTAACAACTCCCCGGTACGTATGCGCATCAACCTAGCGTCATGGGCATTCCTTTTCAACTTGCACCTTAATCAAACAAGTGTTGCACAATAATCCACAATTAGTGCCCAAGGTAGAATCAAAATCGGAGTAAGTAGTCTGATGTATACCGCATTCGAACGTGCTAGTCTTATCGTACTGAGTTGTAGGAAACTGACAAAAATAGTAGTGATTAATGCGATAACCCCTCCAATTAAAACTAAACTCCACTCGACATTTTCTAAGAAAATTTGCATCGAAAATAGCGTTAAAATACAACCGCTTAGGAATGATTCAATACTAGAGTTTGGGATTATTTGCACCTGACTTCTCCACCAGTCAATTGCGCGTTGTTCAAACATCATTGAAACGACAGGGTCACCTACCAGTCCGATTGTTAGAGCCGGTGCTAAGGTAAACCCTACCAGCAGAACTTTGTGCTCTGCGATTGAAAGAGGTTCAACTAGAGATAATAGTCCCCCAATTAACAATAATGCGGCGAGCCAGTTTCGTTGTATGTTGGCTAGGGTCGAGAAATTATATTGCCAACCCGTTTTTATCGATAAAAAGCGATTTGGCGAAGGAGTTCCATGTAGTTCCCATGTTCCGGAACCAGTTGGTTTTTGTTCAACTTCTTCTGTTAAATTGTTTAATTTTGTCGCACACTTGAATAATCTATTATCGTGAGTTGCAATCAGAATAGCATTCCCTGAATTTCGAAGTTGGTTGATATGGTCGATTAAAACCTCAATAGATCTATCATCTAATCCTGAATCAGGTTCATCTAAAATTACTAATCTTGGTTCATTACTAACCATGGCGGGAATCAATCCTGAAATTACTGACACCTTACGTTGTTGGCCGCCTGAAAGATACGCAATTTTGTCATGCTTGCGATGCGATAAACCATACAATTCTAAAATCGGTAGGAAATCAAAATCGGACTGAGAAATTTTGCAGACGGTTTCGAGATGCTGATGTATTGTTTGGCTTGGAACCAAGCAATTTGATTGCAGGGTCAGTCCGAATGGCGAAATAGGTTTCTTACTCCGTCCTTCGAAATCATAAACTAATTTGCCATATTGGAAAATCTTACCTTTTTCCATCGGTAGAAGCCTCGCAGATGTCTCGATTACGGTTGATTTTCCCGAGCCATTCTCACCATTCAGTACGACACACTCGCCACCGCTAATCGATAGGCTAAAATCCGATAAGACGGTTTCAGTGCCCCGGCGTATTGAAACTCCCTTGAGCTGCAAAAGCGGGTCAGTCATGATTCGCCGAAGTATGGGATAGAAATGAATCCTTCCTAATGCAAATTTTCGGGTAATTCAAAAGAGAAGACATCAAAGCAATGTCATGGACGCCCACATCGCATCCTTCGGGACAGTTGAGTGGGCTTTGTTTATCGTTTGGTTATGTGCAGTTTTATGGCCAATATTTTATGCCATCAAAAATAAAACCTCGATTGCATTATCGATAACTGTCGGATTACTACTAGGGTACTTAGTCCAAGTATTCTGGACAATTTTTGCTCGCCAAGGCTGGGTTGATGTATGGTTATGGAATGACCTCTGGATGGTCCCATCCAGAGCGACTGAGCCTTCGGGTTGGATTACCTTTTTCTCTGCGGGGTTTCTTCACAGCCAATTTGACGCAACGCATGTTTTGGGTAACATATTGGTGATTTCGTTAGTTGGAATCCCTCTAGAGCAACGGCTTGGCATGAAACGATTTACGATGATTTATCTGATTGGTTTATTCGGTGGCTCGTTTGCTTGGTTTTTGTTTAATATGGAGTCAACAACGCCGGCATTAGGGGCATCAGGTGCAGCATTCGGATTATTTGGGGCTTACTTGGCGGGATGGCCGAAGGATGAAATCCCATTTCCTCTAATTCTAATTAGGAAATGGCCAGTGATATATTTGGCTTTATTTTATTTTGCCATCGAGGTACTGAGGGCGTATTCGAATTATGGTTTGTCCCGTCCAAGTGATGTTGCTCACATGGCACATTTAGGCGGCTTCGTGCTGTCATATGTGCTGCTTCCTGTAGTTGCTAAAGGAGGCCCTACCCCACTTGGAGTTGAAGACGGTGGGCCATCAGGGTCGCCAGAAATTTTTGCTAGAATGCGAAGAATGAAAGAATCGATGAAAGATTTAGATGAAATGGAGGACCCATGGACTGCAAGAGGTTTTGAGATTCCGAAGAATCTCCGTGAAGCGATGCAAAGTCTGTTAGAATCAAGCGACGAGCCTGAAACTAGACTTGCCTGGATGGAACATATTTCTGATCGGGCCAAGTGTCCAACCTGCGATGGCAAAATTGGCGTTATTGAGAGATTTGACGGGCCCCACATGCAATGTTCATCGGAACCTGAACATTTTAGTTGGCCTTGATTTACAAAAATCTTCCCTAGCCCCTAAAGGGGCTGGGGAAGGAACGGATAAAGGATACTCTCAAAGCATATACCCTGCTCCACTAACACAGGGAAGGGTATGCCGCTTAGAAATCAGAGTAGTAAAATGCAGCGCACGGCTCTATTTATTGTGCTACTTTTCTTCTTTTCTAGCATGTCTGCATTTAGCGTTAATGCGACAAGTGAAGATTTATCCGATGTTATCGAAAATACTCACACAGACCCCATCCTAATTGATGGATTACCGCCTTTAATGTGTGGTGAAGAGCTATGCGAGCGACCTACTAGAGTCAACCTTAGGACTTCCCAACCTGCTTCTGAGGCCAATGAGTGGTGGTTATCTTACGGTCCCGATTTAGATTGGAATGGTATGGATGATAGATTACAACGAGTATTGGCAGGCCAAGAATCGATTTCACCTACAGCCATAATCGGCGAAGATGGCCGAAAAACTGTTGCTATTATCGTCGATTATGCTTGGCACCCAACCGAATTAGAGGTTGATGAACTTAAGCATACTCTTGAGCAACACTCATGGGTTGGCGAACAGGGAGATGCTTGGTTTCAAATTATGGATAGTATTGATTCAATTGTCGTTGACAAAGTTCCAGTTAGCGCATTGATGGACATTTACCACCTAGAAGGGGTTGTAGTAATCGAGATGCAAAATGTGATGGTTCCGTTTAATGATGTTGCTTCAAGAGCGACTCGTTCATTACCTTCCGACGTTTACTCAGCCTCAGCATACGAGAGAGACTATACAGGAGATGGAGTAGTAATCGCTATTCTAGACACTGGAGTCGATAATGAGCATCGTTCATTGAATGATTTCGATGATATTGATGATGACCCTGATGTTGATAATCCAACTTCCTATGATGACCACAAGTGGGTCGGTGGTTTCGATGCCACGTCGACTGCTTCAAATCCAGACGGTACTCAAGACCCAGACGATGGTCAAGGTCACGGAACTCACGTCGCTGGTTCAGCTTTGGGTACTGGAGACGCCTCAAGAGTTCACATGGGAACTGCTCCAGGTGCTTATCTTGTTGATATCAAGGTATTAACTGATGTCGGTGGAACTAATTCTGAATATTCGCTCAACGGTATACAGTGGATGATTAACAATGCTGAAAAAGACTGGGGTCACAATTCTTCCGCACAAGGAATACAAATCGGTTCGATGTCATTTGGCTCTGTATCTTCTCCGTTAAATCCTGATGATGAAGGCGATAACGGAACTGGCGGAGAAGCACGACTTGTCAACAATGCTACTATCGACCAGAATATCGTGTGTGTAATCGCTATGGGTAATGATGGTTCCAAGAGAGTGCCGTCTCCAGCTAGTGCTGATTACGGCTTATCTGTTGGTTCAGTTAGTGATTTTGGTACCATTAACAGAACCGACGATGGAATCTCCAGTTTCACCAATTATGGACCTCGTCTCAGTGATAATGACGATGATGACTGGGACGAATTAAAGCCAGACATCACGTCTTTCGGTTCAAATATCATATCTGCTTCTGCCGCCACAGGTAGTTCATTCCCAGGCGCTCCAAGGCCTGAAGCGGATTCCGGATATGAGGAGAAATCAGGAACTAGCATGGCCACTCCTATAGCATCTGGAGTAGTAGCAACGGTAATAGAAGCAAACCCTTCACTAGAGGCCCTAGAGATTAGAGATATAATTAGAAATTCATCTGAGGTCCAACAAGATAAGCCTTCACAAACCGATGTTTCAGACAGATGGAATGACAAATGGGGCTTCGGTCTCATAGATGCTTCGTGTGCCATTGATCTTGCACTGAATAAGCTGTGCACTCCACTTGATGGTGGTGATATTATAATCCCACCACCTAGCAATGGTTCAGGTGACCATGTTGAAATTTCTCAACCAACAAATGGAACTTGGTGGCTAGAAGGTAATCGAGTAACTATTTCGGGAACCACCGATATTCCCGAGGGTGTAGAATATGATCAAATTCAGGTAACTATTGTCCAACGCTTAGACTCGACCAATACTAGAGAACTCAAACCGTGGACAATAGCCGGAGGTGACCTCGAAAATTGGTTCCTTGATGTCACCATTAAATCAGATTGGATCGACATTGACGAAGACTATGTTCTAGTAAGTGTCAGGGCTTTTAATACTGATACTGAGGAAGAGTCAGCGGTGGATTTCCGCAGAGTCTATCTCGCTAGAATGGGGATCACACTCGCCAGTCCAACAGTTGGTTCTGATATTCAAGGAACTGTTGATTTCTCTGGAACAGTCGAAGGTGTGGAACATGACTATATTGAATTCAAGGTTGATAGTGGAGAATGGCAGTTTGGGGTAGATCTCCCTGAAATGGCAGTAGGAAATCAAGATTGGACCTTTTCTTGGGATTCAAGAGGTGTTCCAGATGGTTCTACTAAACTTAGCTTTAGAATGGTAAACGAAAGCGGCGTTAAGACCGATGATGTTAGAAGGACTTTCAATATCGATAACCAGCCTGCTGCTCCGGACTTCCTGTTTGTTGGTGTCGTGGAAATTAAGGATGAAGTAGGACTTCCTATGCAATCTGCAGTGGCAGGAACCGTGCTGACAGTTCAGTTCAGCATTGCAAATGTTGGAGATTTAGATGTTAACGATGTGTTTGTAAAATTGCAAGCACCAGGCGAAATTTCTGAAATCTACCCTTCGGAAAGAAGCATTGATTCTCTGGACGAGGGAGAGAGTCAATCCTTAACCCTCTACTGGTGGGCTACCGAAGTGGGTAATCACGAGGTCTCGATTACTATCGACCCGGCCAATACTCTTTCAGATGTAAATACTGACGACAACACCTATTCATTCAATTTCGAAGTAACTGAAAGGCCGGTTGAACCGACATTGAGATTTATGCCGGGTTCTGTTCGAACACTTCCACTAATACCTGCGCCTGATAGTCCTTACAATGTAATAGTCAGAATCGATAATTTAGGGCAAACCGATGCAACTAATCTGTTGATGAAATTATACATGAAGCCTGGTGGAGAAGGTGAGTTCCAAAATGTCGGGCAAGAAATGATTTTGCAAATCGATGGCTCAACTTCTAGTTCAGGATATGAAGAAGTATCCTTCCCGATAAATGCCTCAAGTTCAGTTTTAGGTTCAAACGAGTTTAGAGCAGTTCTTCAAGGCGACGGAGTTGAATCCGAATTTAAAGAGAAGAGATTCAACATTGTTGTCGATAACGTAAATCTGGGCTCACCGGTAAGATTGAACCTTATTTCCAGTGAATCAGTTCTAGATTTCGTTGGCATTGGCGATGGTGGATTATTGTTCACTACAATAGATGGAGAACTTCGTGTTAGAACGATAACTGACTCATTATCTATGCCTGGAGAGGTTAAGTTAGCAGATTCTTGGGCCGGTGAGTTAGCGGTCCTGAAAGGGAACGATGGTCTGGTTTATGCTGCATGGACCGAAAATAAGCTCAGCCAGGATGGTTATTTCATGACCGACATTTCCTTCACGTCAATAACAAGTTCTGGCGAGACTACTTCGATTCAAAGTCACATGACCCCGCTTAAGTTATCTGAAGGGAAATACTGGGGGCTTGCCTTAACTGAAAACGATGAGAGAATGGTTCTAGGCGGATATCACAGAGACATTGCAACCGGTGGTTCATGGCAAGATATAACCTCGATTTTTGTTTTAATTTCGGACTCACCTCAAATAGAAAGTTCATGGAGTTACAGTCAAATCTTGAACGATATTGACATTAGACCTTCACAGGGAGATTCTCTCGCAATAGCATTAGGTCAGGAAAATTTACATGTTTTGTATCAAGAAATTCGTGATGATGTATCCGGTTTAGATCGAGTAGGGCTGATGTATGCACATGGTAAGGAATGGAGGTCATCATGGGGTTTCCAATACTCGGTTGGCGACTATGCAAGTAGTGCTGAATTAGTTGTTATTGAAGAAGGGGACAAGGATATACTAATCGCTTCATGGATTGAAGGTAGCGGAGCTTCCTCTGAGGTTGCTTACATTGTGACCGACAACTCATGGTCTGAAGGCGAGACCTCGTTTATTACCGCCCAAGGAGTGACCAATGTTATATTGACTTCTGACGGTGAAATGGTTCAGGTTTTGTATGATGAAATAAATGTCTACGGGCCAATGACTCACTACGGCACAGTTTATCAATCGTCTCAAGGAATGGAATTTGCCTTATCAAATATGATTTGTGAAGGATTCATTCTGGGATTCGCAGGAATGGAAGTAGATGGAATCATGGTGGTCTCATCGAGTAGCGGCGTGATGTCTTTGAGAAGTATCGTTTCATTGGAACCGGAGAAGACTGAAGACACCTCAAAATCATTCTTCGACTCTTTGCTTGAACCCCTGCCTGGTGACCAACAGACTAAGAGAATGATTCTATTCTCATCTTTGATTGTCATGATGATTCTCTTTGTGGTGTTAGTTGTTTCAGTACGCTCATTAAGGCGTAAAAAGGAACAAGAATTTGTGGTACAAAGTCAAGTAACTTCAGATGATGGAATCGAAATAATGGTTGATATTGAAGATGATGATGCTGATTTAGCCATCAATCTGGATTCAGAAGAATTAGTTGTTCAGTCAACTGTTGAGGCTAAGCAAGATGAAGAACTAACGGTTGGAGAACCCCAACTTTCACTCGCAGAGACACTTGAAAGTAAGTCTGAATCGGGTCAAGGTAACACCCGGCTTGAACGTAGGATGA
>CEWG01009199.1_pt1 | contig 26449 bp, 15 predicted proteins | sample 361411 | NCBI WGS metagenome assembly CEWG01 (sample SAMEA2622173, study PRJEB7988) | marine metagenome | biome: marine biome (ENVO:00000447); feature: surface water layer (ENVO:00002042); material: "saline water (ENVO:00002010), including plankton (ENVO:xxxxxxxx)" | depth 5 m | reverse complement strand
AAAATTAACAATTGATCCGTTAGAACTTAAATGTGGGGTTAGAACTCAAAATCAAAGAAGTAATGATCCATTTGCTAATTTCTTTGGAAATAATTTTCAAGTAAGAGAACAATTTGTATCATCAAAAAAAATTGACATTAATGTATCTGCACTAGAAAACCCTCCAACAAATTTTAATGGTGCTGTTGGAAGTATGAATATTTCATCTGAAGTAGATATGAACGAAATTAATGCAAATGAAGCATTAACATATAAATTAACAATAACAGGGACAGGAAATATTGATTTGATTGAAACTCCAACAATTAATTTTCCAGTTGATTTTGAAGTATACGAACCAAACATTTCTGAAAAAATTTTTGAAGGTGGTAGAAAAAGAAGTATAAAAACATTTGAATACTTACTTATTCCAAGATTTGAAGGAACTTTTGATATACCAGCATATGAGTTTGTATATTTTGATAACAAAAAAAACAAATTTGAAAAAAAATATAGCTTATCTCATAAAATAAAAGTTGAAAAATCACTTCAAAACGAACAAAACCAAGTCATTCAAAAAACAGTAGTTAATTCAAAAAAAGATATCAATTATATTTTCTTAAACACAAATTTTAAAAAAATTGATAGTTCAGAAATTAAAAACCATATTTTTTATTTATTATTTGTATTACCTGTTGTACTACTAATTTTGATTAATTTTTATCTTAAAAAAATTAATACAAAAGTTTTTGACAATAATAAAAATGCAAATAAAATTGCATTAAAAAAACTCTCAAAAGCACAGACTTGTATTAATGAAAATAATTACGACAAATTTTTTGAAGAAATAGAGAAAGCATTTTGGGGGTATTTTTCTGATAAATTTAAGGTTTCTGCTTCCAATTTATCAAAAGAAAATATTGATATTTACTTTAACAAATACGGAATAGAAGATAAAATTAAAGATCAGTTTATTAGCATTATTGACACCTGCGAACTAGCTAGATACACTCCTGTAATTGACAAGTCTCAAAAAATGGATGAGATTTTAAAAAAATCAAAAGAAACGATAATAAAATTAGAAATAGAATCAAAATGAAAAAATTACTATTAATTAATTACCTATTTATTTCGTTAACGTCTTTAGCAAATGATACAATTTTTTCTAATGCTAATAAACTTTACAGTGAATCAAAATACATTGAGGCTTGCAAATTATACATGCAAATCATTGAACAAGGAAATGAGAGCGCTGAATTATATTTCAACATAGGCAATTGTTATTACAGAACAAATGATTGGGCTAATGCAATCTGGTTTTTTGAAAAAAGTTTACAATTAAAAAAGAAAAAGGAAACACAAAAAAATTTAGAATTAACAAGATTAAATACTGTTGACAAAATTGAAACTCTACCTGATTTGTTTTACAAAAAATGGTGGATTAATTTTATTAATATTTTTTCTACTAAAAACTGGCAATTGATATCTATTATTTCCATTTGGATAGTTTGTATACTATTTTTCATAATTTCAAAAACTAAAATTATTTATTTTTTTACCATTCCTATATTATGTTTATTTATTACACACTCATCAAACAAAATTGATTCAAAAAAATATGGTATTCTTTATTCTCAAAATATTACAGTTAAAAATGCTCCTTCTGATAATGGAACCAATCTTTTTTCACTTCATTCAGGATCTAAAATTGAAATCATTGACGAAGTTGGAGAATGGATAAAAATTAAAATAGCTAATGGAAATATTGGCTGGATTACAAAAAAACACTGTAAACAATTATAATAAAGATTAAATTTTATATAAAATACTTTAATACATTATTTATATAGATTCTAAATTATTTACACTATTTATTAGCTTTTTTTTTTATTATATTTGTTCAAAACAAATTTACATGCGACAAATGCTATCTTTACTAGGTTGTTTTTTCTTATTTTCTAATATTGGATTTTCAAATTCAAATATAACAGAAGAAGACTGGACAGTATATTTTGAAAATGATAAATGCATTATTGAATATAAAAAACAAAACTGTGACTTCGAAGATTTTTTTAATCAGGAGTATATTATTTTACAACTTACCAATAAAACAAACAATAAATTATCGGTTTCATGGAATGAAGAAAGATGGTACGATAATATTTGCTCTAATTGCGAACAAGATAGCGAAGAATATCGTAGAACTACTATAGTAAATGCTAATCAAATTCTAGTTGGGCAATGTAATTTTCATAGTAATCTTAAAATATTTAGTAATTTTTCAGAAAAACTTGAAGATATGCCTGGAGTAAATAAAATTGTTAGACTAACTAAATTTGAACTTAAAAATATAAAGATAGATGAATAAGATAAAACTACATAAATTATTTTCAACAACTATTTTGATGTTTTTTTCTTATTTTGTTATTGCACAATGCAATACAAATATAACTACTATCCCATCGTCTCTTGACACCGTTAATTGTGGTGAGAGTGTTCAACTAGCAATTAGTTTGCCTGTAAATGCTTTAGGAGATGATTTTAGTTCAGGTTCATTAGGTAGTATTTGGCAAACTAGTACTGCTCTTAATTACACAGTAGTTCAAAATATTCCAAACGGATGTAGTCCACCGGTATATTGTACTAACCCTCAGCCTAACTGGGTATTTTGGTTTACAGGTGGTCCAGCAGGATGGTTAACGACGGTTCCATTAGATGTTCAATGTCCTGGAACACTAACTTTCGACTACAGACATGAAACACAATCTCCTGCACCTTGTGATGGACCTGATCTACCAAATGAAGGACTGTACTTGGAATACAGAACTCTTGGAGGCGCTTGGACCACAATAAACTACTTCGTTCCTGTTAATTCTGGAGGACCAATTCAACAACATTGTTGGAACAATTATTCATTTCCAATAACACCTGCAATGTTTTCAACTGGAACACAATTTAGAGTTGGAACACAAACTACATCTTCAGCAAACTGGGACCAATGGGGTATGTCCAATTTTAATGTTGCACTAAACCCTCCTTGTGGAGTTCCTTACACAAGTATAATTACTGGACCAAGTGTTCCAGCAAATTATACTCTAGATACAATAACAGTTTCACCATCTACAGACTCTGCTATTTATATTGTAAATGTTACTGATGGTACAAATAGTTGCAGTGATAGTGTTACAGTATATATTGAACAACCTTCTATTGTAACTTCATTAATACCTGCATTATGTGCTGGATCGGATACTTTAAATGCAGAGGCTACAATCACTAAAAGATGTAATTATTCAATAGTTTTAAGAAATTATAAAAGTGGAGGTCCTAATTTTCCTGGTTGGGGAACTGGTCAACCCTTTCCTAACGATTATAACTATGTTGATTTTTATAGAAATGGTGCGCTAACTGGCTATTTTACCATGGGAAGTGGTGGACAAAATGCAACAGACACATTCCCACTTCCTCTTGTTGATGGTGATTTAATTGAAACTGATTTTAGTGGTTATGGAGCAGGAGGTCCATCAGGAACAGAATGTTACTATTATATTTATGATAGCCAAATGAATTTAGTTGCTTCAACAGCTTATGGACCAACACCAAGTAGTTTTTGGAACACAATAGATGTTAACATAACTAATGGAGGTACAGGATATAATACTCCGCCTTGGAATGCTGTTAATCCACAACCTACATGCTCATTAGTTGGAGGAGGAGGAACATATACATCTTGTATTGTTAATGGAGTAAATTGGCCAAACGGAAATATTAGTTCTATTACAGTTAACGGAGCAATTGGATATACGTCTACTCCAACTCTAATCATTAACGGAACTCATACAACACCCGCTATTGCAAGTGCTCAATTAAATAGTGGAGCAAATCCGACAGTAGGACCCGGAATTACAGTTTCATGTCCTGTTTCTAATACATATACTTACGCATGGACAAATATTTCAACTTCACCACCAAGTACAACAGGTCTATCAAATCCCAATATATCAAATCCTGTTTCTACTGTAGCAGTGCCAACTCAGTATCAAGTAATTGCCAGCGACAATAATAACCCCCAATGTGTTGCAGTAGATACTGTTTCAGTTTCGGGAAATCCAGGAAATGGGAATTTTGATGTTGCTTTGACAAGCTCAAACACTATTTGTAATGACGGAAATCCTTTTAATATTACCTTTCAAATTACATCTAATAGTATTCCGCAAATCAATTCTGGAATTTTTACATTTGATTTAGAAGACGGTAGCGGAAATATTATTGCAAGTGGCATTCCTTTTGATGCTTCAATGCTTCCATTTAATGGATTTGTACCATCAACAGCTCTACCAAGCCCCTTAGTAGCTGGAACATACGATTTTGTGATTACAAATGTTCAAGATGCAACTCCATGTCCTATTGCTATAAATTCTGGTACAATAAGCATTACAGTTAACAACCCTCTTCCAATAGGAAGTCCCCCTAATAATCCAATTCAGCTGTGTACATCAAGTCCACTAACTGATACATTATGGAATAGCTGGAGTGTTTTTCCAGATCAAAATGGAACATGGGATTATCTTGGTGTAACACCAGTTGGTATTGCAGGAACATTGCCATTTAATAATTTTCAATATTCACTTGACCCAGGTAATTGTGGTTTTGGAAATCATATTTTTCAATACCAACTTCCAACAGTTAGTGGATGTCCTACTCCTAGCCCTACACTAATTAATATTAATATAACCTCAGCACCAGATGCTGGAGTATTACCAAATAATATTCCCCCAATTTGTATCAATGACCCTGGTCTACCTCTAAACCTAAATAGTTTATTTACTACAGCTCCAGTTCCATTCTCAACAACTTATTGGACAGATGTTACAAATAGTGTTCCTGGAATTCCAATTAATTACTTGTTTACCCCTACAAGTGCAGGAAATTACACCTTAAGATATACTGCACCATTAACTGGAAATTGCCCAGCTGATTATGAAGAAGTTGAAGTAGTTATATATGATATTCCTAATGCAATAATTAGTTCTGATGATACTGATAATCAAATATGTGAAGGAGATAATATAAAACTAACTTTCAACATTAACAATGGTTCACCTAACTACAATGTAAATTTTATTGATCCAAATGGCATATCAAACAATGTTACTCTAAATGCCTCTGGAAACGATGTAACAACAAATTTACCCATAGAAATCTATCCTAATATTGGATCTAATCAATATACATTAATAAATATAACTGATAATAATTCATGTTCAAATAATTCTCAAAACAATGTAGTAATTAATGTTATTCAGGCTCCTGATGCTGGAAATCCTACAATTAATACAATATGTTCAGATAATTTTACAACATGGGATTTAAATTCTGCTCCTTTATTTACAGGTGGAGATTTAAATGGATCTTGGACTTACCAAGGAACAGTTCCACCAACACCTATTCCATTTGGTACTTTTCAAGCATGGGATCCGATACTTAATAACCCTATCGATCCATTTGGCACATATAGATATACAGTAAGTGAAATTACAGGAACATGTGCTGACGCATGGCAAGAAATTACAATTAATAGTGAACAAGCACCAAATACTGGAAATGCAACTAATGATAATATTTGCTTGAATAGTTTTAGTGCTATTTCTCCATATAATTTAAATAATCTTCTTGATGGAACACAGGATTTAGGAGGAAGCTGGTTTTTCAATGGTACCTTAATCCCAACTGGTACAATTGATCCAAATGACCCACAGTTTAACATTGGAAACATAGGTAATATTTTTAGTTATCAAATTACACCTAATCCATTAATTTCTGTATGTACAAATAATGGGTCATTACCTTATGAAACACAATCTACACTTATTATTCATCCTACTCCAGTAATGGACCCTAATACTTTTATAAACAACCCTCCTTTACCAGCATCTGTACCTCAGGGTGATTTTACCACAATTACAATTGATATGCTTGTAGGAACTCCACCATTCAATATCATTGTGAATGGAAATGAAACTCCTACAGCAAGTTCAAGTAATTTTAATATTTTAGGAATGACAGGAACTGGTATATTAACTCCAAATTATGATATTAATACAAATCCTGTAACAATATCTGTAGATCAAATAACTGATAATAATGGTTGTATAATTAATCCAAATATCAATACAGATATTTTCGTAGAACCTTGGCCACTTATTTCTGCTAATACTTCTCCAGTAGTATGTGAAGAAAATGGAGCTCTAGATTTAGTTCTACAAGCGATACAAGGTGCAGTTCCTCTTACAGTTTATTGGGAAATCAATGGTGTACCGCAAACAAACGCTCAAATAAATTCATTAAACACACCAACATTATTTCCAATGCTTATTCCTGCAGATTTAAATAGGATTGCACCAGGACCTGTTAATAGTATAGTGATAACAAGTATTATTGATGCTCAAGGAAATTTATGTCCACCAAGCTTGTTGCCAACAAATTTATCTCCAATTGAAGTTATTGTCAATCCAAGTCCTGAAATATCATTATTTAATGTTTTAGATTCTGAAATATGTGAAGGCGAAGATGCAGTGCTAGAATTTAATTTTATCAAAGGAACACCTCCTTTTAATATCAGTCTTAACGGATTTGGTATAGCACCACTTACTGGAACTACAAATCAAACACATACCGTTTCACCGCAACTAACAGCTAGTCTAACTCCCTACAGTTATCTTGTTACTTACTGCCAAGATAATAATGGCTGTATAAGCACCAACATACCTCCTTCTATTGATATTACTGTTAACCCAAATCCTGAAGCATCTATATTTTCATTTGTTCCTAATGATATTTGTGAGGGTCAAAGTAAAAACTTAACTATATCTGTAAATTCAAGTATATTAGCTGTTCCGCCTATTTATACTATTGAAATTAATAATGGTTTAATAACAAAAGATATTGATCAAAATGGAAATATTGTGAATGGTATTGGCACTGGATCTCCTATTTTTGTAAATCCATTTAACACTACTACATATAATATTACAAACTTTTATGACCCTATCACATCATGTGGATCAATCTCCCCTATAAATAATAGCGTCATCTTAAATGTAAATGAAAATCCTCAAGTTGAAATACCAAACACTTCTGACACTTCTGAAATATGCGCTGGAGAAAATTCATATATAAGTTTTATATTTACAAAGGGAACCTCTCCCTGGACAATTGATTATAATAATAATAGCGTTCCTGTTTCTCTTGGACCTTGGAGCGATACAACTACTATCAAACAAGTGTTAACATCTACAACAAACTATGATTTTGTGAGAGTTACTGATTCTGAAGGTTGCTATACAGATTTATTTGATAATTTTGATATTGTTGTTAATCCTCTTCCTATAGCATCGTTAGATGCTGAAAATAGATACATTTGCGATAATCCAAATAGTAATGCAACATTAAAATTTGAAGTTTACTCAGGAACTCTTCCTTATAAAATTTATTATAACGTTAATCTTGATAATACACAGATACCCGATTCAGTTGGAAATCTTCATACTTTAGATACAAATATTACAGGAAATTATAAAATTATAGATGTAATTGACAGTAAAGGATGCCGTGCGATTCAAAAAGGAGATGAGATTAAAATCTTTGTTAATCCTCTTCCTGTCGCTAATTTTATATCACACAAACAACCAACTGATATAAATGATCCTTACATTAGTTTTGTTAATTTATCTAAAAATAATGCAAATTCTGAACTAAATGATAATCTATCATATTATTGGGAAAGTACAAATTTAGACCCATCATACCCTGAAGTATGGGATAAATCAACCTCATCACACGAAACATTTGAACATGTTTATCCCGGAGTAGTTGACACACATTATGTTACTCTCACAGTTACATCTGATAGTGGATGCGTTTCTACACATATAGATACAGTAATCATAGATCCAGGATTTAAAATTTTTGTGCCTGACGCATTTACTCCGGACAATGATTTATATAATGATCATTTTTTACCTGTAGTAAATGGTATTCAAGATTATAATTTAACAATTTACGACAGATATGGAAATAAAGTTTTTGAAACTAATGATTATATTACACAAAATTGTCCAAGAGGTTGTGATTTTACTGAAATAGACAATGAAATTAAAGCTTGTATTGAAGGGTGTAATTCTGCATGGGACGGTAAAATAAATGGTGATTTTTCCCCTACAGGAAACTTTATTTATAATATTGTTCTAACTGACTTAAATGGTAAAGTGAGGAAGTTTTCTGGTGGAGTCACTTTAATTAGATAAGTAAATTTAATTTTTTATAAAATATTAGCTAATGAAACAAGTGTTTACATTATACTTTCTTTTTTGTGTATCAGTTATTGCTGCACAAAATACTACATGTAACACAGCAGATCCATTTTGTACTGGAACTAATTATTCCTTTCCTGCTTCAACTAATGCTCCACCACCCACTGGAGCATATTTTGATTGCTTAGGAACTCAACCAAATCCTGCTTTTTATTTTTTAGAAATTGATAATCCAGGAAATATAACTATTAATATACAAGGGCTAAGTACCAATGGTGGAACAAATGATATCGATTTTATTTGTTGGGGTCCATTTACCAATCCTAACACTATGTGTAATCAACTAACAGCTGTAAATGTAGAAGATTGTAGTTATTCCTCAACGTGGAACGAATTTTGTAATATTACAGGTGCTTCTTCAGGTGATTATTACGTATTATTAATAACAAACTATTCTAATCAAGCCTGTAATATTAACTTTCAACAAACATCAGGTAATGCAACAACCAACTGCTGCATATTAGGAGGAAATGCTGGAGGAGATAATAATATAACAAAATGTGAAGATGCGCTACAATTTGACATGTTTAATCAATTAACAGGAAATCCAGATCCTGGTGGTACTTGGTATAGTCCTACAAATTTAGCTGTTTCGAATATTTTTAACCCTTCAGTTTCACAATCTGGGGTGTATAGTTATATTGTTCCCGGATCATCTAGTTCTTGTCCTGATGACACTGCATTTTTAACAATTAATATTAATTCTTTACCGAATGTTTCATTATTACCATTTGCTGATTTATGTGATAATGAGCAAACTATAAATTTAAACTCTGGAACACCAAATGGAGGTACTTATTCTGTTAATGGAAACATATCTAATACATTTACACCATCTCCTTTAAATATTGGTACAAATAATATTACATACAGTTTCACAGATGTAAATGGTTGTTCATCATCAATTTCACAAAGTATAACTGTTAACGAAACTCCTTCTGTAGTGGCAACTACTACCAACGCAAGTTGCAATGGATATTCTGATGGATCAGCAGTAATTAACATAAGTGGAGGTGCACCTTCATATAGTATAAATTGGTTTGGATTTAACTCAACACAGCTTTCATCTGGAACATACTCATACACAGTTACCGATTTAAATAATTGTACTTATATTGATAGTGTAACTATTAATGAACCATCAGAAATTAATTCTACCATAACTCATACTGACGTTCTTTGTTTTGGTGATAATAATGGAACTGCTTTATTATCTCTACAAGGATCTGCTCCACCAGGAACCACATCAGTACTAACCTACTGCAATTCCCAACCAGGATCAAATATTACAACAAATATTGAAAATGTTGAGTTAATTGGAGATATGTTTAGTATATCTAATAATACTAGCGGTATTTGTGATAGTTATGAGGATTACACCAATTTATTTGCTGACATAACACAAGGTCAAAATTATACACTAAATGTAACACTTGGTGATTGTTCTCCAAACAACTATCCTTCGGGTGCAAAAATATTTATTGACTGGAATATTGATGGAGATTTTAATGATATTGGAGAGCATGTTGGAACAATTCCAAATACACCAGCTTCTTTCTTTTCAGTTCCTATAACGGTTCCATTTAGCGGATTTGGAGCTACAAGAATGAGGATTGTATCACAATTTTTAAATAATCTTAGCGTCGATTCAATTGGTCCATGTGATGTAGGATTATTTTCAAATCCAAACTATCAACAACCTTGGTTTGGAGCTACAGAAGATTATTCTATTGTAATTAATAGCTCAACTATAAATTCTACATACTTATGGTCAAACGGACTCACATCTGATAGTATCTATGGCCTTAGCGCCGGTAATTATACTGTCACAATCACTGATAATTTTGGATGCATAACAACTGATTCAGTAAATATTATTCAACCAACAGCATTAAATGTAAATTATACAACTTCTAATCCTACCTGTCATAATGGAAATAATGGAGATATTACAATAAATATTAGCGGAGGAATTAGTAATTATACTGTAAATTTTATGGCATTTAATCAAATCCTAACAAACGGTAACAGTATATATAATTCACCTCAAACTCTATCATCTGGTAACTATATTTTTAGCGTAGTAGATTCAAATAATTGTGTACTCGTAGATTCTTTTACAATTATTAATCCTCAGCAAATAATTTCAAATATAACAGCTACAAATTGTGATAGTTATTCTTGGAACGGAGTAACTTACTACTCTAGTGCTTTGATATCAAACACATTCACCTCTTCTAATGGATGTGACAGTATTGTTGAATTAAATCTATCAATTAATAATAGTAGTTCAGGAACAACAACAATCTCAACTTGTGATAACTACTTATGGGATAATTTAGTTTATAATTTGACTGGAATATATACAAATACATATACTAACGTTGCAGGTTGTGACTCGATTCATACATTAGATTTGACAATTAATAATAGTTCATCAACACAAAGCACCGTACTTGCATGTGATAGCTTTTTATGGGACGGAATATCATATACATCTTCTGGGATATATACCAACACATATACTAACATCGCAGGTTGTGACTCGATTCATACATTAGATTTGACTATTAATAATAGCTCATCAGGACAAAGCATAATTACTACATGTAATAGTTATATCTGGGACGGAATATCGTATACATCTTCTGGAACATATACAAATACATATACAAACGCTGCTGGTTGTGACAGTACACATAATTTATATCTTACAATAGATCCGTTCTATTCTGGTGATTCTACATATAGCTTAGTAACAGCTTGTAATAATTACTTATGGAATTTAGTAACATATAGCTCAAGTGGTGTGTATTCTAATACATATACAAATATGTCTGGTTGTGACAGTATTCATGTTTTAAATTTAACAATTAATAATAGTAATACTGGACAAACTTCTATTACATCTTGTGATAATTACACCTGGGATAATGTAGTATACACATCATCAGGAGCTTACACTAATTTATATTCAAATTCCTCTGGTTGTGATAGCTCACACACATTAATTTTGACAATTAATAATAGTACATCAGGTCAAAATACTACTCAAGCATGTGATAGTTACACATGGAATAATATAATATATTACAATAGTGGAAATTATTCCTACACATACAACGGCGGAGGTGTGAATGGATGTGATTCAACACACACATTAAATTTAATTATTAATGATAATTATTTTATTTATGATTCTATTTATACATGCTATGATTATACATGGAATAATAATACGTACACTACTTCTGGTTTATATTACGACACCTTGATTTCAATAAGTGGATGTGATAGTATAGTTGGTATTTATCTTGAAATTTCTGACACAACTTACAATACATATAATATTAATGCATGTGATAATTATTTTTGGATTTTAAATAACACATCTTACCAAAATAGCGGCATTTATACCAACTATTCAGTAAACAATATAGGATGTGTTCATATTGACTCACTAATATTAAATTTATCAATGAGTAGTAATAGTAACAGCAATATAACAGAATGTGATTCATTTTTATGGAACAACTCTTTATATACTATGTCTGGAACATACAGTTCTTCGTTTATAAATAGCCAAGGATGTGATAGTACTGCTACACTAAATTTAACAATTGACAATAGTAATAATCTAAATATTAATATTTCTGAGTGTGATGAATATATATGGAATAATATTAATTATAATACAAGTGGTAATTATCTTCAAACTTTCATAAACCAATTTGGCTGCGATAGTACAGTAAATTTAAACTTGACTATTGTTAATGGAACACAAGATCTATCAGTATCAATTGTAAAACAAGATGTAAGTTGCTTTAATTATAACGACGGAAATATAAAATTATTTGTTTCAGGAGGAATTCCACCATACTACTATAGCTGGAGCAATGGACAAACTACTAATGATATTTTTAACTTAAGTGCAGATCAATACAGTTTTACTATTACCGACTCAATTGGATGTAAGTTTGACAGTACAATAATTGTAAATGAGCCAACTCAAATAGAGAGTTATTTTAGCCTGACAAATGATTCTATATGTAGGTATGAAGATACAAAGCTTGAAATATATATAAATAATCCACAATATAATTATTACAAAGTTAATATTGAAGATTCAATATTAAAATCATTTGTAATAGATTCTACAGGTTTTTTATTAATTGAAAAAACTCCAATTTTCCTATCCCCTAATTTTAATACAAATATTTTAATAAAAGAAATTATTGATGAATCTGGTTGTACTAATATAATAAACGACACTCTTCCATTAACTATTAATCAATTACCATCTCTAAATTTACTACTGACTGATCAATGTTTTGGTGATGAATCTTTTGATTTTCCAGTTAACTTAGTAAATGAAGGCACTCCTGCAGGTGGTGATTATTATATTAATAATATATTTTTATCATTCTTTGATGTGCAAAATTTACCAGTTGGCGAGTATAATATTAGATATGATTATACCGATACAATAACAAGATGTTCAAATTTTATTGAAAATAAAATAAATATTTATCCAAAGCCGAAAGCTCATTTTAATTTTAGTCCTCAACCTGCATTTATTAACGATCCAGAAATTTTATTTACAGACAAAAGTATTGGAATGTATTATGCTAATTGGAATTTAGGAGATGGTAACGTTGTTTATGATAGTTCAAAATTTTCATATCAATATAATGATACAGGTCAATATATTATTACATACACTATTTTAAATGAGTTCCTCTGCGCAGATTCGATAACTGATAGTTTAAAAATCCTACCAAACTACGAAGTATTTATACCAAATTCATTTACACCAAACAATGATGGAAATAATGACTATTTTAAGCCAGAGATAATCAATAATGGATCGGTTGACAAGTACAATATTACAATTTACAACAAATGGGGTGGAATAATATTTAATGAAGAAAATATTCCTTGGAACGGTAAAAATAAAGACGAAACTTGTCCAATTGGTACATACTCATACAATATCAAAATAGTTGATTTCAAAAACAAAATATATCAATATACTGGAACTGTACAATTATTAAAATGAAACATATTGTAGTTATTTCTGATACTCATGGAAATATTGATAAACGTTTTGTAAAATATTTAAAAAAAGCTGATGAAATATGGCATGCAGGAGATATAGGAAATCTTGAAACTTATAATAGTTTGATTAGCTATTCTAAAACAATAGCAGTTTGGGGAAATATTGATAATCATAAGATTAGATCTGAATTAAAAAAGACTATTTTTTTTAATTGTGAAGAAAAAAAAATACTCATGACACACATTGGTGGATCAAAAAAGAAATATGATGATGAAATATTATTAGAGATTAAAAAAAATAAACCTGATATATTTGTTACAGGTCACTCTCATATTCTTAATATTCATTATAATAGAAAAAATAAAATGTTATGTATAAATCCGGGAGCTGCAGGAAATTATGGAATACACATTGTGAAAACCATAGTATGCTTTGATATTGACCAAGAAAAAATTAGAAATCTAAATGTTATTGAATTAGCTAGAAAATAATTATCTAAGTCTATCAGCTGATTTAATTAATTTTTGATCTTTTTTTATAAGAAAGTCTGATATTAATAAAAAAATAAAAGGAATTAACAACAAATAAAATCCTATTTCAAACTTGCACTCTTGCTTGTATAAAACTACAATCAAAATTATACCAATTGTAATTATTAATCTTGAAAATGATACTAATAGTCTTTGCCTTTTTAGTTTTTTATATTGAAAAACAGAATATGTTGTTAAAAAAATTGATGTTAGCATAATATATTTAATTAATGGAAAGTTTTCAATGTAAAATTTATCAACATTATTTACTAAAATTGGGAACTTTAAAATTATAATAGCTAATGAAATAATTGAAAATAACATTAAAATAGTTTGAAGTCTTTGAAGCATAAAATAAAAATTAAATATGAATACAATGATAAAATAAAAAATTGTATTATTGCATATATATCTTTTAAGAAATTACACCTACACTTTATATCAAAACTATTTCACACATCTAAATAATGTGTTAATCAAAAAAAAACTAATGTATACACTAGAAGAACTAAACAACAAAAAGGTTGCAGACCTGAAAAAAATTGGCGAGAATCTTAATATTCCGAAAGTTGAAAAATTAAAAAAACAAGAGCTTACATATGCTATTTTAGATCATCAAGCTGAAAATTCAAAAATAAATGACGAAATAAGAAAACATGATTCTAAAAAAAAGAATGAAGTGAGAAAACATGATTCTAAAAAAAAGAATGAAGTAAGTAAAAATGATTCTAAAAATAAGAATGAAGTAAGTAAAAATGATTCTAAAAATAAGAATGAAGTAAGCAAAAATAATAACCAAAAAAACAATAATCAAACAAAACAAAACAATCAAAATAAGCCTGTATCTAAATATGATTATGATTTTGATGGAATTATTGAAACCGAAGGTGTTATTGAAATCATGCCAGATGGATATGGCTTTATGAGATCAAGTGATTATCATTATTTAACCTCTCCTGACGATGTTTATGTGTCTCATTCCCAAATAAAACTTTTTGGATTAATTACAGGTGATACCATAAATGGTACAGTACGTCCTCCCAAAACAGGTGAAAAATATTTTCCACTAATAAATGTTGAAAGGATTAATGGCTGTGATCCGAGAATAGTTCGAGATAGAATACCATTTCACCATTTGAAACCACTTTTTCCAAACGAAAAATTTAATTTACTAGGTAATGGTCATAATAATATAACAACAAGAATGTTGGATATATTTACGCCAATTGGTAAAGGGCAAAGAGGTTTAATTGTAGCGCAACCAAAAACTGGAAAAACAGTTTTATTAAAAGATATTGCAAATGCGATTGCTGACAATCATCCTGAAGTTTATATGATAATACTGTTAATTGATGAAAGACCTGAAGAAGTGACAGATATGGAAAGAAATGTTAATGCTGAAGTAATTGCCTCTACCTTTGATGAGCCTGCAAGTAGACATGTAAAAGTAGCTGATATTGTTTTAGAAAAGGCTAAACGAATGGTTGAATGCGGTCATGATGTAGTAATTTTGCTGGATTCTATTACAAGATTAGCTAGAGCATATAATACTGTACAACCTGCCTCTGGAAAAATACTTAGCGGAGGAGTAGATGCCAACGCATTACATAAGCCCAAAAGATTTTTCGGTGCAGCTAGAAAAATTGAAAAAGGAGGGTCATTAACCATTTTAGCAACTGCTCTAACTGAAACTGGTAGCAAAATGGACGAAGTTATTTTTGAGGAATTTAAAGGAACTGGAAATATGGAATTACAACTTGATAGAAAAATCTCAAATAGAAGAATTTTTCCATCTGTTGATTTGGTTTCATCAAGTACTAGAAGAGAAGATCTCTTAATAAAAACAGAACATATACAAAGAATTTGGGTTCTTAGAAACTATTTAGCAGACATGAACCCAGTTGAAGCAATTGAGTTTATGAAAGATAGATTAGAAAAAACTCAAGATAATAATGAGTTTCTAATTACAATGAATGGGTAGATTGCTACTTTCTAAAAATTGCATAAATAGAAGAGCCAGTTCCTGACATAGAGCAATATAATGCACCTTCTTCAATAAATTTTTTTTTCTTTTCTCTTAATTCAGGATATAATTGAAAAATAGATTTTTCAAATTTATTAGATATATTTGTTTGCCAAGTACTGATAGGCTTTTTGATATTACATCGCAAATTACTGTCTTCAAAACTTTTAATTAATGAATAAGCTTTTGCAGTGCTAACTTGAATATCACTACAATATACTTTAATTTCATATGAATCTAAATTAAGTTTTATATTATTTAATTTTTCACCAATTCCCTCAACTAACATTGGTTTGTTTTCTATAAAAAAAGGACAATCTGCTCCAATCATTAAGGCGTAAGATTTCAACTGTTGGTTAGTTAAATTTAAATTAAAAAGATCATTTAACATTTTTAATGTAAACGATGCATCAGAAGATCCTCCTCCAAGACCCGAACAAATAGGAATTCGCTTATGTAAATGAATTTTCACATTAGGAATGTCAAACTCTTTTTTAAATAAATTAAATGCTTTAACACAAATATTATTATTTATAATTTTTTTTCCTGAAGATGAAAAAAGAAAATTATTTGATTTTTTTATTTCAAGAATATCAGTAAATGACATAACAGGATAAAATATTGAAGAAATATTATGATAACCATCATCTCTTCTGTTTAAAATATCTAATCCTATGTTTATTTTAGCGTTTGGATATGAAATCATTAAATAGTTTTCAACAACAAAAATAATCATCTATTAATTTATATGTAATGAATAATCATTTTATTTAAATTTGTTAATAAATAAAAAGTATGGAATATCTTGATTTCGAAAAACCTGTTGAGGAACTTATTGAAAAGTTTAAAAAAGCTAAAGAACTAGGCGAAGATAATTCAGTAGATATTAGCAAAACACTTGAAGATTTAGACAAACAAATAATAAAAAAAAGAGAAGAGATATATAATAATCTTACTCCATGGCAAAAAGTTCAAATATCCAGACACCCCAAAAGACCATATGCTTTAGATTATATTCAAGCTTTATCTAAAGGTGAATTTATTGAACTTCACGGGGATAGAAATATAAAGGATGATAAAGCTATGATTGGTGGTTGGGGTATAGTTGGTGACTATGGCGTCATGTTTATTGGTCAACAAAAAGGAAGAAATACTAAAGAAAGACAATATAGAAACTTTGGGATGGCCTCCCCAGATGGTTATAGAAAAGCTTTACGTTTAATGAAATTAGCGGAAAAATTTAACAAACCAATTATTTGTCTTGTTGATACCCCAGGTGCTTTCCCAGGTTTGGAAGCGGAACAAAGGGGTCAAGGTGAAGCCATTGCTAGAAATATATTAGAAATGACAAGGATTAAAGTTCCTATTATTGTCATTATAATTGGTGAGGGAGCTTCTGGAGGCGCTCTAGGTATTGGTGTTGGTGATAAAATACTAATGTTAAATAACTCCTGGTATTCTGTTATTTCTCCTGAAAATTGCTCAACAATTTTATGGGGAAGTTGGGATTTTAAAGAAACTGCAGCAAAATCCTTAAAATTAACAGCAACTGACATGAGTAACTTAGGACTTGTTGATGAAATTATTGAAGAACCTTTAGGAGGAGCTCACACTTTTCCAGAGAAAACATATCTAAAAGTCAAAAAAACTATTTTAAAATCAATTGATGAGCTTAAAAAAATTGAAAAAGAAAAATTAATTTTTAATAGAATGGAAAAATTCTCCAAAATGGGTTTTGTAAAAGAATAATATGGTAAAAAAAATTGGAAAAAGAGTATTAAAAGCAACATCAACAAATAAAGTAGATGGAAAACTTCAACCTCAAGCAATTGACTTAGAACGCGCTGTCTTAGGTGCTTTGATGATTGATAACGAATCCTTATCAGATACAATTGACTCACTTCACTCAGAATATTTTTATAAAAGAGAACATCAAAAAATATTTGAAGCAATAGTTAAATTGTTTAATAATACACAGCCTGTTGATATTTTAACTGTAACCGAAGAGTTAAAAAAAATGGGGGAAATTGATTTTGTTGGAGGTTTAAGTTATATTTCGGAATTAACAAATAATATTGCTTCGGCTTCTAATACAGAATTTCATGCTAGAATTATTGCTGAAAAATTTATTAAACGATCATTAATTAGTATTTCAAACAACATAATTAATGATGCTTTTAATGAATCTGTAGATATTTTTGATTTATTAAGTAGTGCTGAAGAAAAACTCTTTACTGTAACAGAGGGAACATTACGTAAAAGTTATGATAAAATGAGTGTTTTAATTAAAGGAGCTTTAGAGAATATTGAGATACTTAGAAACAAAGAAGATACGCTAAGTGGAATACCAACAGGTTTTTCTAATTTAGATAGAGTTACATCAGGATGGCAAGCATCTGATTTAATAATTATTGCAGCAAGGCCTGGTATGGGTAAAACAGCTTTTGCTCTTTCTATGGCAAGAAATATTGCAATAGACTATAAAAAAGCAGTTGGTTTTTTTTCATTAGAAATGTCATCTGAACAATTAGTAAACAGACTGATCGCAAGTGAAGCGCAGCTAGGAGCTAATAAGCTTAGAAAAGGAGATTTAGCTGATCATGAAATGATCCAACTTCATGAAAAAATTAAATATCTTTCAGAGGCTCCAATATTTATTGATGATACTCCCGCATTAACTATTTTTGAATTAAGAGCTAAAGCTCGAAGGCTAGTTAAAAATCATAATGTTGGAATATTAATAATTGACTATTTGCAGCTAATGCATGCAGGTGGAAATGCTGGAAATAGAGAACAGGAAATTTCCACAATATCAAGATCGTTAAAAGGGATAGCAAAAGAATTAAAAATTCCAGTAGTTGCACTATCTCAAGTTAACAGAGGTGTTGAAAGTAGATCAGGTGTTGGTAGTAAAAGACCTATGTTGTCTGACTTAAGAGAATCTGGAGCTATAGAACAAGATGCGGATATTGTAACTTTTATATATAGACCCGAATACTATAAAATTTTTGAATGGGATAACGGAGATGATTCTAGAGGACAAGCTGAGATTATGATCGCTAAACATCGAAATGGTTCTTTAGCAAACATAAGACTAAAATTTACAGCTGAATTTGCTAAATTTAGCAATTTGGATTACATGGACGAAGTAAACGATAATGACGAAAATTCTTCAATGATTTCTATCTCATCAAGTATGAACCAAGATGAAAATGATGAGCCTTTTTAAAATTAAAAAAATAATCTTTTATATATTATTTTTATCTTTTTATCAGGCAAATAGTTCATACATATTAATACCAATGAATAATGATCAAAAAAATCATCTTAAAGCATATGGTATTGCATACAAAACTATTGCAAATGACATATATGTTAACTGGCTTTTAAATTATGAAGGGGGTAGTTTTTTAATAAAATATAACATATTAACTGAAAAAGAATGTAATATAAGAGGTGTTACATACAACGTTATAGCAGACTTAAAAGCAAATCAAATTTTAAATGACATTAGTTCTCCAGAAAAAAATCAAGATATTGTTAGATTAGAGAAGGTTCCAAAAATTGCAATTTACTCACCAAAAAACAAACAACCATGGGATGATGCCGTAACATTAGCACTAACATATGCTGAAATCCCATATGACGTAATATATGATACTGAAGTATTAAATAATTTACTACCAATTTATGACTGGCTTCATCTTCATCATGAAGATTTTACTGGACAGTATGGTAAATTTTATGCTTCCTATAAAAATGCTTCTTGGTATAAAGAACAAAAAAAAGAATCTGAAAAACTAGCCAAAAAATTAGGCTTTAATAAAGTTTCTAAACAAAAGCTTGCAGTTGCAAAAAAAATAAAGGAATACATAATATCTGGCGGTTTTCTATTTGCGATGTGTTCTGCAACAGATAGTTATGATATTGCACTTGCTGCTTCAGAAACAGATATTTGTAGTCAAATGTTTGATAATGATCCAAGTGATGCATTCGCAGATGAAAAACTAGATTTTGATAAAACATTAGCATTTACAAATTTTACATTAATTAAAAATCCAAATATTTATGAATTTTCATCAATCGATGCTACAAGAAGTAGAAGAATCTCTCCAAAAGTTGATTTTTTTACTTTATTTGATTTTTCTGCAAAATGGGATCCAGTACCAACTATGTTATGTCAAAATCATGAAAAAGTAATCAAAGGATTTATGGGGCAAACAACTTCTTTTAAAAACAAGTATATCAAAAAAGATGTTATTATAATGGGAGAAACAAAATCAATAAATGAATCCAGATATATACATGGAAAACTTGGAAATGGAACTTGGACATTTTACGGAGGACATGACCCTGAAGATTATCAACACAGAGTTGGAGATCCAAAAACAGACTTATCACTACACCCTAACTCTGCAGGTTATAGATTAATTTTAAATAACATTTTGTTTCCAGCAGCTAAAAAAAAGAAACTTAAAACATAATCAATTCATTAATAAAATATCATCATCTGAATACCATTCTTGATACTTTTTAGAATATAATTTTTCTATAGAATTTCGTTTAATTTTCATAGTTGGAGTTAACAATTTATTTTCAACTGTCCAATCTTCCTGCATTACAACAATATTATTAATCCTTTCGTGTTTGTCTAGTTTTGAGTTAACATAAACTAAATTTGATTTAAGATCGATAAGTAACGCCTGTGAATTTTCATTCTTTCCATTTTCAGATAAATTTACGAGTGCTATCGGCTGAGGCAAACCAGTTCCAACAACACATACCTGTTCAATATATTTATTTTCTGAAATTAGCATTTCAATTGGTGATGGAGCAACGTATTTACCTTTGCTTGTTTTGAATAAGTCTTTAACTCTGCCAGTTATTTTTAAAAAACCTTTTTCGTTAATTTCACCTTCATCACCTGTATGTAACCACCCATTTTTTATTGTTTTATTTGTTTCCTCTTGATTTTTATAATATCCATCCATCAAAGCATCATGCTTTATCAATATTTCCTTTGTCTCAGATAATTTAACTTCACATAATGGTAAAGCTTTACCAACATAGCCAATTTGAATATTATCACTGTAGGTAACATGTGAGTAACATGTGTTCTCAGTCATAGCGTATGCTTCTTGAATATTAATATCTAATTTAGAAAACCACTTGATTAATGAAACTGGTGTCGGCGCTGCGCCAGTAAAAATATTTTTAGCTTTAGATAAACCTAAACCTTTTTTTATTTTTCTTTTAATTATTGTAGATAAAATTGGAATTTTTAGTAATATATCTAATTTATTTTGGGGCAATTTTAATAAAATTCCCTGCTGAAACTTTGCCCATATTCTTGGAACACCTAAAAAAACAGTAGGTGATGAATCTGATAAGTTTTTTGAAAAGGTATCAATACTTTCAGCAAAATATACTCTTCCTCCAGTATATAAACTTCCCATTTCTACAAGTAGTCTTTCAGCAATATGACAAATTGGTAAATATGAAAAAAATATTTCAGTTGAAAGATTTAATGTCTTTACAGCATTTGTTGCAGCAAAACTCAAGTTAAAAAATTTGTGCATAACTCCTTTTGGTTCGCCAGTTGTTCCCGACGTATAAATTATTGTAGCTAGATCTAAAGAATCTCTAATAGGATTATCTTCAATTGGGTTAATATTTTTAATTAAATCATCCCAAACTGGATAGTTTTCAGAGTAAAAAGGGTATGTAATACATTGTATATGTTCATCAACACCATCTTTCATTTGATCATAATTGTCTAACTTTCCAACAAATAATAGCTTGGTTTCACTATGATCTAATATATTTTTTAATGTTTTAGAATTAAGATTTGGATATAGTGGTACTGAAATATGACCACTCATCATAATAGCTAAATCACTCATGATCCAATGCGCACAATTTTTTGATAAAATTCCAATTTTACTTCCTTCAGCTAAATTTAAGGATCTAATGTAAGCAGCCATTTTCCTAACTTGCTCACCTACTTCTCCCCAAGTCCAATTATGTAGTTTATCATTAATTGGCTGACTAAGAAAAATATTGTTTTGTTTTTGTTTTTCCCATTTATAAAAAATTTCAAGAGGTGTCAAATAATTCATTTGTTAATTTTTAATATGATAAAAATACACAAATTATAGTTTATCTATTAATCTATTTAAGATTAATGTATTAATGTATTAATTTAAAATATTAATCAGATATAGTTTTTATTATATTTACAAAATGGAATTTGATAAATTTAATTTTGAGGAAAAGATTTATGAAGCATTGGATTTAATGAACTTTAAAAATCCAACTCCCGTACAACAAAAAGCAATCCCTCAAATACTTAATGGTAAAGACATTATTGCTTGTGCACAAACAGGAACTGGTAAAACAGCAGCTTTTGTATTACCAATTCTAGATAAACTTTTAAAAAGAAAAAAAAAAAATTCAGTTAATACAATAATAATAACTCCAACAAGAGAATTAGCCAAACAAATTGACACACAAATAGAAGGTTTTGCATATTTTACTAATAATTCTTCATACGCAATTTATGGTGGAGGAACTGGAGTTGAATATGAAAGACAAAAACAAGCAATAATAAACGGAACTGAAATAATTATATGTACACCAGGAAGACTATTATCACATTTGGAATTTAATTATTTTGATACAACATCAATTAAGCACATAGTTTTAGATGAAGCTGATAAAATGCTCGATATGGGTTTTTATAATGATATTATTAAAATAATAAATAAGTTTCCAAAAAATTCACAAAAACTACTTTTCTCAGCAACTATGCCAAATAAAATTAGAAAATTAGCAAATAAAATCTTAAGGAAACCTTCGGAAATTAGTATTTCAATATCCAAACCTGCTAGTGGTATTACTCAAAGTGCTTATATGGTTATAGACCAAAAAAAGATTAATTTAATTTCATATATTTTTAAAAAAAGAAAAACTATTAATAGAATTTTAATTTTTGCTTCAAGTATTAAAAATGTTAAGGAAATTAATAAGTTACTAAAAAAAATAAAAATAGAATCTGCTGAAATGCACTCTGGTTTATCTCAAATTCAAAGAGAAGAAACAATCAGAAAATTTAAAAATGATAAGATAAATGTACTAGTTGCCACCGACATCCTTTCAAGAGGAATAGATATTAAAAATATTAATTTGGTTATTAACTATGAAGTTCCATGTGATCCTGAAGATTATATTCACAGAATTGGTAGAACAGCAAGAGCTCAAAAAAAAGGAGAAGCAATTACATTTATTAATAAAAAACAAATAAAATTGTTTAAGAATATAGAAAAGATAATTGAAAAAAAAATAGAAACATTTAAATACTAATATGAATTCAATTTTTATTGTAATTGAAAAATATAAATGGTATCTAACATCATGGTTTTTACTAAATGTTTTACAAGCAACATATACAAATCTACATTATGATGAAGCATATTATTGGATATATTCAAAAATTTTAAATTGGGGTTATTTTGACCACCCCCCAATGGTAAGCATTACAACAAAATTGGGAGACATTATATCTCACACTACATTGGGAATAAGAATAATTCCAATTTTAATGGGTACTATTGTTTTAGTTGGTGTTTTAAGTTTAATTGACAACAAAAAAAACAATATTAACCCCTTCTTTTTTATTATCTCATTTCCTCTTGTATCTTCACATATAGCTGGCTTTCTTACACTACCTGATGCATCATTATGCTTTTTTTTTGTACTTTATTTATTTGCTTATAAAAAATACCTTCTTGATGAATCAAAAGCAAATATTTTAATTCTTTCTGTAACGATTGCATTTATGATTTACAGTAAATATCATGCTCTATTGATAATAGCTATTACATTAATTTCAAATATTAAACTCATATATAAAAAAAGTTTTTGGTTAGTTACATTTCTAACTGTAATTATATTATCCCCTCATATTATATGGCAATTTGAAAATAGTTTCCCAAGTATACTATATCACGTAGATACAAGAACAACTGGATTTAAATTTACTAATATTACTGATTTTTTATTTTCTCAAATAATTTTAGCAGGACCATTAATTGGAATTTTTATAATTTATTTAGCAATATCATTCAGTCCGAAAGATATTTTTGAAAAAACACTAAAAAATATAGCTTTAGGTTTTTATTTTTTTCTGCTTTTATATAGCTTTAGAAGTAGAATAGAGGCTCATTGGGTTTCTGTGTCAACTATTTCATTAATAATTATTTCCTTCAAGCAGCTATCTAATAAACCAAAAATCGAAAAGTATATTAAATTATTAATATATCCGACTATATTTTTGATTTTGATTAGTAGAATAATACTATTAGGTAATAATTTTGAGAGAGAACTAAGTTTTAAATCTAATTTTTTGGATATGCAAAGTTGGGCAAATGAATTGGACTCGGTAAGTAAGGGTTTCCCAATATTATTTACAAATAAATATCACGATCATGCAGTATATTCATTTGCTAAAAATCAATGGAAAGAAGCATCTCCAAGCTACTATAGTAGATTTAGTCAATTAGATTTTTACAAAACTGATTCTATTTTAGACGGAAAAAAAGTTTTTGCGTTAAGCTATGGAAAGGATATAGAATGGAAGTCAAAAAACAACGTTAAACATAGAGGAAGTTTTATAGATAATTATTATTCATATACAGGATTAGAAATAAAAGATGTTATGTTAACAAATATAAATTCTAAAATATATTTAAATTTTACTCTAGAAAACAAAACAAATAAAAACAGATTGTTTTATAAGGATAGTAAACAAAAATTAAAATTACATATTAAAATTAACGACAGTGAATTTAAACATTACCTTTTTGAAATTTCTGAAAAAAATGAAATATTAAAAAATGAAAAAATTAAATACAAAATACCAATAAATCAACATTACAAAAATAAAGTAACAATAAACTTAACTCTAGCTTCAAATAGTTTACGAGTTTTTAATATAAATAAAAAAATCCCAATCTATTATGCTAATAACTAAATTTTTAAAATTTTGTGCTGTTGGATTTTCTGGTTTAATAATAGATTTTATAATCACATGGATTTCCAAAGAAAAACTAAAAATAAACAAATATGTATCTAACTCTTTAGGATTTATTATTGCTGTAAGCAGTAACTATTATTTAAATAGAATCTGGACATTTGTCAGTAATTCATCTGATATATTTAAAGAGTACACTAGCTTCTTCATTATTGCAATTATTGGCTTAACAATTAATAATATGTTTTTATATTTAATTCATGAAAGATTTGGTAAAAAGTTTTACACTTCGAAATTAATTGCAATTTTAACAACCTCTTTTTGGAACTTTTTTGCAAATTATTATTTTACATTTTCATAAAAAATCTACCTCTTTAAAACAGGAGCATGATGCGATTTAGTTCTAGCATCAATTATGGGGATTGAACAAGAATAATGCTTATGTTCAATTTTTTCGTGCAAACCTATAATATCATGTGAAGGATTTGACCTTGTAAAACAAATCCAAAGCCAATTGCTTAAATCTTTTGAGGTATATTTTGCATCATCTACATAAACTATTAATCTAATTTGATTCAAAATATTATTTTCCAATTCAGTTTTTAGATCATTTAAACTTCCAACACCATCAATTGCTAAAACACCATCAAATACCAGTTCAACATTATTAAAATCATTTGATAATTTAATATTTGGAACTTTATTTGCTAATTCAACTTTTTTTTCACCTGCTGCAGCAGCAATTAATTTTGATCCTTCATTTAATTTTTTACTACTATAATCTAATGTGTCAATTGTTGTTTTTGTTAAGAAATGTAGATCTCTATTCCAATCAACTCTCTCTAAAAAATGAATAAAAAAAGCTTGCACATTATTAATATCAGGAGCATTTTCTTCATCAATAATAAAAAGATATTTAGCTAAAGATAGTTGTCCTGTCCCAAGAATATGGTGGGCTATTGTTAAGAGTTCTTTTGGTTTTTTTGTTGGATTATATGGCGTGTACCTTTCGCTTCCTATTGCTAATAATAACGGATGAACTCCTGCCTCATCAACAGCATTTACAGATTTAAGACCTGGTATTTCATTTTCAACTGCATTACCCGTCATAATATGTATAAGTTTTCCAAAATGAGAGTCCTCTTGTGGTGGTCGACCTACTACAGTAAAAGGCCAAATAGAACTATTTTTAGCATATACCTTATGAATTTTTAAAAAAGGAAAATCATGTTTTAAGCTATAATAACCAAGGTGATCACCAAAAGGACCTTCCGGTTTTAAATCACTACTCATTTCACCACAAATTACGAAATCAGCATCAGAAGATATTACATAATCGTCCTTGATAGAATATCTAAATCTTCTGCCAGCGAGAATACCAGCAAAATTTAACTCAGACATATTTTCTGGAAGAGGCATAACAGCTGAAAATGTATGTGCAGGAGGACCTCCAAC
>CEWG01064272.1_pt1 | contig 26787 bp, 26 predicted proteins | sample 361411 | NCBI WGS metagenome assembly CEWG01 (sample SAMEA2622173, study PRJEB7988) | marine metagenome | biome: marine biome (ENVO:00000447); feature: surface water layer (ENVO:00002042); material: "saline water (ENVO:00002010), including plankton (ENVO:xxxxxxxx)" | depth 5 m | reverse complement strand
TGTTCTGTAAAAGTTCTTGTTGGAATATCCCAAAGTAGATATCCATGATTTTCTAATAATTCACCATGATTCTGTTGAACCATAGAACCAGCATATGCAATATGTTCATACCCTTCACCAAAAGTTTGTCTTTTGTGAATATCACCCAACATGGCCATATCGAATCCATCAAACATATCTACTTGAAATGAGTTTGAAGAAACGGTATAGCCGATATCTGTTTGAGCTTTGTTTACCGGTCCATGAAAAAGACAGATTGTATTTTCTCCATCAATGGTATTTCCTTTAGGCCAATTCTCCTTGTTATCCAATATAGAATAGACAACAAAAGTAAGATTGTGGATATTGTAAACACCAGTATCACGAAGATAATGAATTCTATCGTTTCCAAGATTTTGGATAATAGGTGTGAGTACATCGAGTCTGTGTGAATTATTTAAGTTACAATCATGGTTACCTGTGATTAATACAGTTTCTCTTAACTTAGCACACTCGGTAAGAAACCAACTTATTTCGTGTACTAGTTCTGGTGACATCTCAGTTTTTGCGTGAGCAATATCACCCGCAATATAGATTAGAGAATCCTCTATATTATCTTCTTTAACTTGTTTTAAGAATTTTTTGAATACTAATCTGTATTCCTTGTGCCTTTGGAGATTACGAATATGTAAATCTGCCAAATGGTAAACCTTATTTATTATCATAAACCTTTTAACTTTTGTGATATAATATCACCGAAACCTGTCTTTTCAGATTCCTTTAATTTATTATTTACTTGTGTGAATCCCATATCAGATGCATCTTTATCTGTGGGTTTAATATTTTTTGTTTGAATACCTTGGTTGGTATATTGCATAGTGTATTGTAACGCTTGTTTTTGAGCATCTTCATCTAGTAAGATGTTAAGATTTTTTACTCCATTATTAAATATAGCATCATTTAATTTTCTAGGTACGAACTTACCTAATATAGGAATTGCATTTCTTTTTACTGCAATTGCATCAAATACACCTTCTACTAATGTTATAGGTTCATTCCAATTTATTTGGTTTTCGAACATGATAACGTTTTTAGAAACCGGTGGATTCTTATATTTAAACTTCTCATCGATAAATACCGACCTGGCGATAAAATAGTTAAGTCTATTATCAGAATCATAAGAAGGAATAATAATCCTACCAGAGTACATACCGCCATCACAATATCCGATATTATACTTGATAATGTCTTCATTAGTGATTTTCCTATCTTTAGCATATTGAATTGCTTTTTTATATATTGGGTTAACTTTACCTTTTGGTACTTTTAAAAGTGATTGAAACTCATTAGGTAACCTTAACTCTACCTTTTCATCTTCAGTATCTTTTGAATAAACTATGTAATCATCACCATAGATTTCATATAATTTCTTTAATCTACGAGAATCTACATGAAGTCTCTTAAGTAACCTCTGAATCTTTCTACCTTTTGCATCACAAACCCAACAATGCCAATACTGAGTTTTTAAGTTAATTTGTAACTTTTTCTTATGGTGATGGCAAAAAGGACAATAATGAGCTTGTTCATCGTTTTTCATCGATGTACCAGGCCCTAGAACATCATTTAATATATTTATAACCTCTTGCTTATCGTGATGTGAGAGCATATTTACACTTTTAACAATACAAATATACGAAATTATTCCGTAATTTCCAAGTCTTTTCTAAAAAACTTTCCTAATAGGTTATCATTGAGTGAATTCTCATCAGCAAGTACATTATTTGAAAACTGTTCTTGTAACTCATAATACGTTAAAGCCTTCTTAGATTTACAAAATCTAAGTATTTTTAGCTCCAAAGTATCATTTATATCACTTCTTCTATCTTCTAGTAGAGCAAATTCGTTTTCTTTAAACCATAGTTGTACTGATGGATTAGATGAACGATAATCTTGCCACTTAGATTCTTTTACCACTTTTCGTTTTCTTTTGTAACCTTTTAGTGGTGGTAGTGTTCGATGTGAATATAAGGATTTCTTCCCAATATAGTATTGACCTGTTAGTCCATTTGTAATTTTGTATATGAATCCGATAGTCCCCTCGGGCATATCTGATATCTCTGTAATTGCTCTTCCGTTAAAAGTCCAACTCATAGTTAAAAATCTTGAAATCATCTCTGTATCTCTCTCTAATCCAGTCTTTCATCCATGTTTCAGTATAAAAAGATTTATAATAATCTTCTTGTTTTAAATTTGGATGTTTATCATAGATTGGATTTCTATTTCGATGTGGGATAGATTTATTAATATTTATTTTATTAAATAATAAATTAACTTCACTAAGAAAGTTTTCATACTTTCCAATATAAGTTAATTCTTTTGTTTTATCCAACGCCGTGTTTACATAGTAACTTTGCGGGATTAAGTGTAAATCTTTTGTATCTACTTGCCTAATGTAGTATTCAAAATTTTGATTTGTCAACTTATTTCTTTTTTGATGAAAATATTCTGATAGAAATCGTGTGTATGGATTTCTTACTATTGTGAATTTAAAATAATCAGAAATATTATCTTTTACTTCTAATATAGAACCATGGGTTGAGATTGATTCAGTTCCTTCTACTTTATTAAGTATATGAGAAATGGATGAACCTCCTGTTTTTGGTATATGAACATATACCCATTTATGAGTGCGATTAATTAATAAACTCAAATTGAAAAATTAATAAGTTACGTTATCAGAATATCTTGTCTGATTTAATTTTCCTCCTCTCGCATTTGCAAGAGCTTTATCATCTTTGTGTAGTTTATTTTGGTTATCTGCAGAAATAGGAGTCTTATCCTTATTCTTATCTGCAAGTTTTGCAAATTCTGATTGTTTGTATTTATCAAGTATTGATGCCATAGTTTCTATCTCCTTTGTATTATATAAATATAGATTAAGTATCTAAACGAATAATAAAGTTTACATCGTAATCAGGTAAATTCTTTATTGGTTTAGGTAATTTTGCAACTGCAACCATTTCTCCTGTCTTATCATATAACCCAATAGTTGTTATATATGGAGCTAAATAAGAACCTGTTGGGTCTATTGAAGCAGATGCTTCATAATCATCCCAAGAACCACTTATTGATGTATTGAATGAACCTGATATTGCAGGTTTTCTTCTAATATCGTCTATTACTGTAATTTTTTTAGTTCCACCAGGTTCATCGTTAAATATAGAAGTTGTTTCGAAATCATAAGAACCACTAATTTCAACTTCTACTGCTGATGGGTTTTGTGAATAATTAAATTCACCTGCTTTTGCATTTACAAATATTTCAGTTTCGTAAATTGTTTTTGTTGATTTGTATGTTAAAGTATATTCATGAAAATTAGTTACACCAGTAAATACTATTAATCCATCGGAATAAAATACATTTCCAGTCAATGCTTCATCTATATCTACACCAGGAAAAAGAGTATCTAATTTAACTGATGTTTCAAGAGTTGAGTTTGGTAAATCTATTTTTACAATAGAAACTGTATTAGTTTGACCTTGAAATGTCATACTACCTAAACCAGTTTCTGCATTGAAATTGGTTATTGTTCCATTAAATATTTGTAAATCTCTATCTTGTAGTGATATATCACCTGAATCAAAGTTTATAGATAGAAGAGTATAAGTTGAATTACCTGCACGCATACCTCCATCTCCACTATCTGTAAAAGTTGTACTATTTGTATTATCAACTACTGTTACAGAACCAGGTTTAATTCCTTCACCATATTTTGCTTGTGGAATTTTTATAATAAAAATTGTATCTGCAATATTTCTTTCACTTTTTATATTACCGATATCTCCAACTAGTCCAAAGAGATTTAATGGATTACCATCATTAATATAATATTTACTTTTTATTGAATCGTAAAGAGGTTCAGTAAATAATTGTGGTTGATTTGATGCTGATATAAATGAAGAAGAACCAGAATCAAATAAAGCTGATGCTAGTGAAGCTGATATTACATTAATATCTTCTGCATCATTTCCACTCGTAATTTCGAAATCTTTAAATACCTTAAAGCTTCTTCTAGAGATGTTTGATTTTTGGATTGTTTTTAACATAGTATAATTCCTCTATATAAATATAATAAAACAAAAAACCCCACTCGTACATCGGCCGATGGTGGGGTTATTCTTGTGAACGTTACGTTTGCAACCGTAAAATTCTGTCTATTTAAAAGTCAAGTTTTACTTTGATTAATACTTCTTTATCAAATGATTTAGGGATTGGTTGTGATGTTTTAGCCACCGCAATCATTTCATTTGAATCACTAAATAATCCAATTGTTGTTATAAATGATTTTGGGTCTCTTTCGAATGTTGATTCTGCAAATGAACCATCTGAACCAGTCGTGTAAGTTGGATTGTTAGAGAAGTTAAATTCTCTGTTAGTAGCTCTAACGAAGTAATGAGATGTAGAAACATTCTCTGTTCTTCTTGCTTGGAAATCCGCTCCACCTTTAATACCATTCCATAAGTGTTTGTGATTTTGTCCTTCAACTGTAATTGAATTTGAACCACTTAAATCTCCACCTGTCGTTGTTAAACCAAATTGTTCGGATAACGCTGCTGGATTAAGAACTATAATACCTTGGTCAGGGAAGAATTTACCAAATCCTCTACCATTTAAATCATATCTTCCACCGATTGTTGCTTCTGCTTCTGTTCCTAAGTTTAATGAACCACTTACTACATCGAATACTCTACCAGCTTTTCCAACTGTATCTGAGAATTTCTTTCCACTATCATCAATTAATACTGCTTGTGATTTTGAACCACTAATCTTTAATGACCAGTTTCCAGCATCCATTTTTTCTTTATATCTTGCACGAGATAAATTTACAATGTAAACATCATCTGAAGAAAATGTTGCTCCTGATGAAGATGCAAATAAGAATTTTTCATCTCCTTGGTCAAGAAGTAAGTTTTTATATTGAGCATAAGTTGCTTTAGTTGCTAGTGTTGATGTATCATCATTATCTAATGATACTGAACCACTACCAAATTTGTGTCCATATGCTAATGCAAATTGTACTGAGGATAAGTCTGCAGTTTGATATACATCATAGTAATAGTTTTTACTTGCAGCTGATTGAGCAGATGATGTAAAGAATGTAGTTAAACTTCCTGTATCACCACTCCACAAACCAGTTGTAACTACTTCTACTTTACCAGTCACTTGGTCAAACTCACCAAATCTTTTGTAAATACCAGTAGATATCTGTCCACCAGTTGCACCTAATTTATCACCACCAGTCAAATACTGATTTATTATCTGTGATAATTGTTCAGAAGTTAGGTTACCTTGGTTAGCATCTAAGTAAGCTGCTAACTCTGATGTTAAATTTACTCCTGCTTGTCCTGTTATATTTGCCATTTTATTTTTTCCTTTTTATTAACTTGGTTGTACATAAGTAACAGTTACAGGAACGGTTTGTGAACCACCAGTCTCGTTACCATATACTGTAATAGTTGTTTGAATCGTTGCAGTTATATTTGGATTTGGAATAAATGTAAATTCTAATCCAGTTTCAATTGCAGCAGTTGCAGTTATCTCATCACCCAAGAATGATGGAGTTGAACTTGCTCCAGCCGATAATCCACTTCCAACAATAGAACCTGCGTTTTTGTTAGAAAGAATAACAGTATATCCACTCTGTGTATTACCACTTGGTGAAGTAGTAGGGGAAAGTTGAACTTGACCTGAGTTCTGATTAACAGAGATAGATGGAATACCAAATTCTACTTTTGGAATTTTAGTAGTTCCTTTTGGTAATGTTACCAATTTATATTTTAATACTTGTGTTTCATCTGGAGATGCTTCTGTGATTGGAATTGCTTTAATTGCCGCATCATAAAATGCACTTCCCTTTGGATGTGCTGGTTCGTAAAGTGTGTAATCTACCTCATCATCACCTAGTGCGAATTTTGAGATATTTAAACCTTCACCAGATGCTAACTTCTCTCTACCCTTTTTGGTCAAGATAGCATCTACTGTAATTTCTGTGTTATTTAAATAAGCCATAGTTTCTTTCCTTGTTGTTATTCAATATATAAATATAAGTATTTTATAAAATTAAATAATTATACTGTTTTTTCTTAATCTACTTCTAAAATTGGCTCTCCACTACCTCTACCTGCATCCGAAACTCTTAACGTATTTGGATTAGTAGTAAACGTTTGAACAGGTGAACCACCATCTAAAGTAGTAGCACTTGTTTGTTTTGAACCCTTGAAGAACGAATTCTCCATTCCACTTGTTAAATCACCAACATTTACATAATGTGTTGGGAAATAACCATCTAGTGCAGTAACCTCTACGATATTACCTGCAACAGATGAACTAGTTTCATTTCCATCAGAACCAGTAAATGGTAAAATATTTACTTTAAATCTGTGTTTTGTTGTTGAAACCAATTCTGTACCTAATGATGAATCATTTTCATCAATATTTTGTGGTACATCTTCAGTAAACTGTTCTTTTAATAAATATACCTTAACTCTTTCTTTTACAAAATTATTACTTTTATCTAATCTTGTTCTTATAGCAGTACCATTTATACCATACAATCCGAATCCAGCTTGTGTTAGTGATTCTGGTCCCATTCCTATTTGTTGGTAAGCGGTTGAATCAAATTGTCCTTGTACTGAACCGGTAAACGATGCATCAACAGTAATACTTATACCTCCCATGTTAGAACCAGAGTTTGTTGTAATTTCACCTGTTGTAACAACATCATCGGATTGTGTAATTATTCCAAGATAATCAATTTTATCTCCACTTAGAACATGATTATCAGATGCAGTTACTATTGTTACATAATTATCTTTTGTACCAGCTAAACTAATTTCTTGAGATGCAGTTACAAATCCTTCTATTCCTTTATTAGAAAAGTTAATTTCAATATCTTCTTGAGTATCTATTTTAGATTGATAATTGTGTTTAGTTGCAACAGTTGGTTTTTGTTCAATCTTACTTCTTTCAAGAATATGTGGTTCTATTAATAAACCACTAGATACTTTAGCTCTCGCTGGTGCTAATGATTCTAATACATCAAATAATGATTTATCTATATATCTAACTAATTGAATATACTCATTTATATTTAATGAATATCTATCAAAGTAATAATTTCTTAATGTTTTTAATTCACCATATTCAGGAGAAAAATCATCTGCAGGATTACCAATATAATTTCCTATATCGAACCCACCAAGTGATTTTAATATATCCATGTTGATTTCTTTAATTGGTGAGAAAAATAATCCTAACCTATTTGAATCAATCGGTGCATTATCAAATGATTTTTTAGTTGCTCTACTTCTGTAAGTTAAATCTGATATTACAGTTTGAGTTTCAAATCTAATTTTATTACCAACATTGAATCCACTTGCAGGTACATCTGCAGTTACATCTCTATCATATGGGATATAATTATATGGATAATCTGATATATTTTCAAAGTTTGATGCAGTTGAAAAAGTTGCGTATGAAGTTGTTAATGCAACGTTTTTAATCTCTACATCAGTTCCTCTATTCTTTGGATATTCAAAATCATTTCTAAATATTAAATCAGTAGTTGATGCAGATATATGATTACCATCTATTGCATCAGGTAATAAAGTATGATTATCAATTTTGTTCTCATCTAATGCAGTTCTCCATAATCTAATTTCATCAACTGAACCTGTTAGTGTTTGTCCTACATGGAACTCACTACCACTTGTCCATGCTTTTGTTGTTGCTGATAAAGAAGCACTTACACTATTTCTAATTCTTCCTTGAAATGCTTCTTTTACAAATATTTCAAATTCATCTGTTGTACTTCCACTAACTCTATTTACAACTATCTGAGTATATTCATCATTGAATATAGGCATTGGATTTGTAGATGCAGATTGTGCTCCTACTGTAAGTTGTATTTGTCCTAATGAACCTGTACTAGTGTTTATAATATCTACTGACCAGTTACTTGCAGATATTATTTGTTGGTCTTGTTTTTGGTCTGTATTTACTGTAAGTTCTACTGAGTTAGGATACTCATTTGAAAAACTACTATTATATTTTTTCCAAGGAATTGAAATGAAACTTCCACTAACTAAACTAATAGCCGCAGTTCTATCTTCAAATGAGAACTTAGTAGTTCCTTCTTTACTTGGGTCTTTTGGTCCACCAAACTCCATCACAGTTAAAAGTGATTGTGGAATACCATATATACTTAAAGCAGCATGAAGAGCTCTTTTTGTACCTTTATGTTTATTAAGATATGGTAAGTTATTTAGTATTCTTCTCCATATTTCAGATTGTCTATCCTTACCACTCATGTTAGCAACAACTGTTCCATCAGAGTGTTTACCAAATGCATATTCCCAAAGAAGTTGAGATTTAACTCCCATATCAGCATCCCAACCAAGAGATTCTAACATATGATAAACTAAATCATTTACAATACCTACATCATATTTGTTTTCAGTTTTCTTAGATTTAGAAATACCTTCTATATGAGCCCATATATTGTCAAAGTGTTGTCCAACCATATCAAAGAATAATGTAAACTCTTCTCCTTTGAAATCATCTTGTATATGTTGTGGTAAGTTATTTACAAATCTTGATTTATTATCATAATCATAGGTTCTTGCAGATGATTGTAAACCACTATACCAATCTGTTACTGTTGAATCACTTGATGCAGATAATGTGTTTTGACCAGCACCAGGATAAGTTAAATCATTAAGTGATGAACTTGTATATAAGAACTTCTCAAATGAATCAAATCCTTTTTTAACATTGTTTATTTTAGTTACTGTTCTTTCTCTTTCGTTTTGGATTGCAACAGAACTTGTTGTTGCTGAACCAGAATCTAAACTAAGAATTTTATTTTCATAAGATTCTATTAATTGAACTTTATATAAAAAGTTTGCACTTCTTTCTTCTGCAGATGAATATTTTACAAATCCTGCCCAATTGTAATCATGTACTCCTGTATCTTGTTTTATTGTACCTTTATCTGTTTCTACTAATGTTGTAGAACTTGTTACATATGATATATCAAGTTTAGATAAATCAAATTCACTTGAAGAAATAAACTCATTAACAACATCTGTTGAAGTTGTTGAACCACTAGCTATCAAATCATCAAGAATTTGATATCCTATATCATCTCCCACATCTAAGTTAAAGTTTGGAGTTAATGGTGTACATTGTGCAGTTTCACCATCTACAAGTGTGATTGTATCAATTATAGGAATTGATTGTATTTTAGATATCCAAGTTTTATGGTTTAGATTTATATCTTGTGGTAATGGTTCATATAGTTTTAAAACTAATGCTTTTACTTCTTCTACCTTTTTATTTTCGTTTGTTTCTTCATCAAACTTAAATGTAGATAATGTATTTTTATCAATATCCCAAGTTGCAATTAGTTTATTATTACCACCACCTAAGTGTAAATAATGTGTAAGGAAAGGAGAAACATCTTCAAATATTTTTTTATCAAATTGTTTTCTAAAACTTTCTTTAATATCATTAATTACAATTTCTCTTCTTAATGTTAAATCTCCTTTATCAAAAGTAATATTTATTACTTCAATTTTACCTTCTGTTCTTTCGTTACCTTCAATATTAAAAGGAACTAAGTTTAAAGAGAATTGTACTACATCTGAATTTTCTGTAATGTTTATTCCACTTGCTTTTAAAACATCCGATACTTTGAATTTAGCTTTACCATTTGGTTCAAACTGTCCTAAGAAATTAGACCTAGTATCTTTGGAATATTTTCCTGCATAAACGTAAACAAAATTAGTGTTTATAGATTGCCAACTTACATCAAATGGTACATCGAATCCTTTGAAATCTGCACCAACAATGTTTTGTGGATAGTTTATATGAGTAATATCTGGACCAGGTAGGTATTCTTTACTTACTACATTTATGTTAATTCTTTTTACATCTCCACTACCTGCCTTAGAAGAATTTGGTTGTAAGTAAATTACATAGTTACCAACACCATTATAGAAATCATTTTTATTTAAAATGATAGTTCCATTTGGTTTTAATGTTCTAGATGTTTTTCCTAATGTATAAACAACCTCATCTGTATTTTGTGTATTATAAACAATTTTTGTATCTTCATCAGATAATATATTAAATTTTAAATTATCTATTTCAACATTTAAAGTAGGTTTATTTATTTCTTCTTTTGGTATCTTAACTGAATTAACTTCTACTTTAGTATTACCAGGTGATAATATTACTCTCGTTTCAAGAGCTTTAATTGTATTAATTGATTTAGTTGTTGGGGTTTGAATATCGTAACTTACTGTATGAGTTAAATTACTTATGTTATTTGGTTTGAAATCAACATAACATTGTTCTTTGGAAAGATTAGGTTTCTTACTTAAAGTTATCAAACCTTCATCTTCTAAGAGTCCTTCTTCACCCCACGATGTAATATATTTAATATCACCATCAACCATATTAGATTCAATTTCTATTGAATATACTTTTGGTGTTGGTGGGTCTATTACAATTTCATCTTTTAGTTTAAAAGTTAAATCTACTGAGAATCCTTTATTTATAGTACCTGTTATATCGTTAATTTGATTATTAACATTTATTTCTTTTCCATTTTTTTCAACTCTTAATTGATAATATGAAAATCCAACTCTACCAACTGTAAGTGGTCTTTGTGGAATTGGTAATGGTTGTGCTTTTTCAAATCCTAAGTAATCTCCCCCAAATCCTCTTCTTTCAATATTAAAAGTTTCATCGATTGGTATGGGTTCAAATACTTCAAGTGGAAGTACTGGTTTAACATTTTTTATAATGTTTTGTTTTACTGTATATATTTTGTACTTATCAGTTGATTTTGCCTTACCTTTTTGTACTTCAATTATTCTAGGTGTAAGTAATTCTTTTCCACCAAAAATCATTGGTTTATTAGTTAATGTTTTTGTATCTCTTCCATCAACAATAACAGTTCCCCCAATAGGAGTTGATTTAATATTAACTTGAATAGTATTACTTGGAGCTTCATATGTAAGTTCTTCAATTAATGGTTTTTGGTCTACTATCTCTATATTAGTAGTCATATTTCCACTACTATCTAAAAAACCTGTTTGATTAGTATTTGGTCCAACTTCAGCAACTCGTTCTCCACTCCTTGTAGTAGTTACAGTACCTATCGCTTCACCAGAATTGATTAGTGCATTATCACTAGGAGTTCCTCCACTTACAATTACTGCGCCATTATTTTCAATGACACTATCTGTATATGCCTTATCAGTAGATAGTCCTCTTACTTTTCTATTTAGTTTATCTCCTAGTGCCATTATCTATAATTAGTTGAATCAATTATTATTGTATCTGATGTTACATTACCAAATGGGTCATTACCAAAAACTACTGTCTCTTCAAAGTTAGGTGTTTCATCAAAAGTATCTACAATATCTGGTGGTGGTGTTATCCCATCTGTACAATTACCTATTCTTGTAACCGATATACCTGGAAATCCAACTATACTACCATCTTGTGCACATATAGTTGTTTCTTCACCTGCTGATAAGTAACTTGTTTTTTGTGTTGCTCCACTTGCATCTTTGTATGATAATGATATAGGACCTGCTTGGTTATTTCTAAATGGTTTATAATCAAGATTAATATCATTAAATCCAATTGCATCAATTCCATTACCTCGTGTATTTCTTAACCTATACAATGAACTCGTATTTGTTGGTCTTAATTTTGGATATTCTCTAACATCTCCTCTGAATGTTACAGAACCTATTATGTGTGTACAACTAAACGAATCATACATTACTCCATTCTTTTCTTCACTTTTACCAGTTGATGTTTTGTATTTTATAGTACCTGCATCAGAATGGATATAGTAATTTTTAGTTTCTGTATTTGGTTTAAATGTACAACTACCATCATCTACTGTTGCATTAGGATTGTAGTTTAATGCATTAGGGTCTGTACAACCTCGTATCTCTACATCAACATCTGGATACATACAACTACCATCATCTACTGTTGCATACTTATTGTAATTTAATGAGTTCGGGTCTGTACATCCTCTTACTTCTGCAGAATCTGGTTCTGTTGATTCATAAACTGCATTAGAAGTACTTGATTTTAAAATTTGTTTTACCTTATCTAATGTTATTTGTTCTTCTTTAGTTAAAACACTTTTTGTTTTAATATCTCTTTTTGGTAAATAAAAATCAATACATCTTATTAGTGATTCGAAAGATGCATTTTCTATATCAGAAATAGTTAACTCTACACAATCATAATCTGGTCCAATTGCTTTTCCATATCTATTATCATTGATATCCCAAACTCTTTTTTGAGAATAATATTGCATTGATTCTATAAACTTTGTTTTAACTCTTTGTAAGAGTAATTCAAAACTATCTAATTTAAATTCTTTTAAAATTAATTTAGCATATCTTACACCATCTTCTTCTTTACCTTTTATTAAAAAGAAATCTTCTAATACTTTTTGTAAATTAATATTTTCAATAAAAACATTTACATAATATATTGTATCATCTCTAAAGTTTTTCTCATCTGTAAACATAGAGTATCTTCTTTCTAAATCTTTATTTTTACCTTTTGCTCTATTTGGTAATAATCTTATTTCTGTTCTTGATGGTGAAATCTCATGTACCCATAAGTTGTTACCTTCTATGTTTTCAATACCAGTTCTTCTGTTTAGTAGAGTTACTTGAGTTCTAAATATTCCATTAGCATATCCTGCTTCTGTTATTAGTTTTTCTAAGTCAACAATAAACTCAATTGTATCATTTAACTTTTTTGTTTTATTATTTTTTGAAATTATAAAATAATCATTAACATTAGCATCATCAATAAAGATATATCTAACCAATTCACCAGAATCTCCTTGTGGTAATTGATTGTTAGCTGAATCATACAAGATGAATTCAATCATATCAGCACAACCTAGACCAAAGTTAGATTTAGATATTTCTTTTTCAAATATCGCTCTATCTTCGGATTCTACCTTGTATCCTTTTCTATCTACGATTTCTTTAAAATATTGTTCAGCCATTATTAATTACCTTTTCCTCCAGTTCTTAATTTTCTATAAAATCTTGCTCTCATTTGGAATGTTGTATCATCTATTGTTAGAGTAATATCATCATCAAATACTTTTCTTCTTCCCTTTGGAGAATTTACATTTCTTATTTTACTTGCATCTAAAGTAACTTTACCAGGTGTTTCTCCACTTCGTGCTGGTATTGTTCCTGTTTCAGGTGAAAGTTTAAACCATGGTTGTCCATGTCCACCAGAACCTGCACTTATACTAAAAGAATACGATACTTCGTTTTCTTCATTAAAGTTATATAACTCAAGTGTTGTTCCATTTTTCCAACCAGCACTTTTTCTATTTGACCTAAAGTAGAATGTATGTCCTCCATCTAGTTCAACTTGTTCTTTTATTTGGTCTTCTGGTATCTTCCAAGCATAATTACCTTTTTGTTCGAATGAATTAGTAGGACCAGATAAACTTGCGAGTATTGCCGCAGTTTCTTGTTGTGCTTCTTCTTGTTCCTCTATTCTATCTTTTAATTTTATCTGTTCAAGTAAACTTACTTTTTGTGCTTGTAAACCTCTTACTTGTGCAGTAAGTGAAACTCTTTCAACTGCTTCCTTTGTACCTTTTATAATAGAGTTTTGGAAATCTGCTAACAATGCTCCATATCTGTCACTCAAAATTGTATTTTGATTATCTGCAACTGCTTTCTGTTGTAAACTAGCATCTAGTTGTTGTTGTAATGATAAATTTCTAGATTCTAATCCACTAATTTGTGATAGTGCATTATTTAATCTTTCTCTTAAATCTTCTAGTTCATCTACTTTTAAATCAAATTCTCTTCGAAGGTCATCAAAGCTTTTTTGCTTTACATACTTACCTTTTTTAAGTTTTTCTTTTCTGATTAATTCATCTATCTTTGTATCGAGTGCCTTTTGTAATTCTTCTTCGTTATACTTTGGTTTTTCAATGTATCCTGATGTTTCTCCATCGAAAGATGTTTGTTCTTGTACAAAAGGTTCTTCTACTTCATTTAAATCAGATTTAGTTCTTGGAGATATTTGTTTTCCTTTTATTGGCTTAGAACCAAATGGTTCTTCTCTTTTCTTTTTAGGTTTCCCTTCTTTCTTATCAATCTTAGACACAAGAATATTACCCTTAGAATCTCTTCTAATTGCCTTTGAACCTTTTTGTGTAAGTTCGTTTATTCTAAATCTATCTGATAATGCCATTTTATAATTCCACAGTAAAAGTTAAATCTCTATCTTCAAAATATTCAATTACACCATCTCTATCTACTTTTATTTCAATAAAATAATCTCTATTGATTTCCCAATTTGTTAAATTCAATTTGAAGAAATTACCATTTGAATCACAACTAACTTTTGTGTAATCACTAAATGGAACTATTATTTCATCTGTTATTATATCTTTGATTTGGTAATATGTTGTTGATGGTAAAAAATATACATCAGTATAAGCATATTCGTTGGTGTAGGTTTTAAGAGGATATTTTTCTCTACCAAATACTCTAATTGTAGGTTTACTTCCTCTTCTATATCTAGTTTTTAGTCTTTTGAATGTTACATGAATATCATCCGATGTAAGTGCAGTTAGAGAACCTGTATTAAAAACAGAATCATCCCAACCTATTCTTACTTTTGGTTGATAGATAGTATTTGTTTCTTTACTAAAGAATTTTAATTGTCCGTAATCTACGGTATCATTTTCTAATGATGAATCGTGTTTTATTATGAATCCTTCATTTCCAAGTGTACCACCAATCCAACTATTAAAAGGTACTGTTACATCCATTTCAATATCAGCAGTTTCATAACTATATGATTGAGATGCAAATGAACCAGTGAACCACATTCCTCCTTTACCATTAAATGAACCAGAACTTTCTAAAGATGCTGAACCATTTAACCAACTAACACTTGTTTTTCTTGATTCCCAAGTACATCCATCTGTTGATATCTCATCGAATCTTGTACCGATTCCCATATCCCATGATTGAGAAACTGGATATGCATATATCGTATAATCAGTTGGTATTTCGTTTGCCTCACATTGTCTAATAATCATTGTTGCCAAACTCATTGTAACTTCTCCACTAGCAATAGATTGTGAAAGTGGTGTTGTTTCAAACTTGATTAATGAACGAGCAGTATCTTTAAGATTACCATAGTAAACTTTAGATACTTCTAGTATCTCATCAAAACCAGTATTTTGTTTTGGTTGTTGTAAATATATACTTGCATCCTTTGATGCGGTTACGAAATAAAACATTATACTACTCTCCCTCTTATATCTTTATTTGGAAACTTAACTTCAAATACAGATGGGTCTAAAGATGGATAAACCATTTTACCTTTAGTTGCATCTGATATATTATATGAATTCGAAGAATAGTTTCCTAAACATTTGTTAATGATTTCACATTTTGGTACTGATTGAACTCCCTCAACACCTGCAATTAATAACTCAACTTCAGAAATATTAATTGGCATATTAAATGTCCAATTATCTGTATTAAAATAATTTTTAAGTTCTGAAGTTACTCTTGTTAATACTTGTCTTTTATTATATCCACCATATACTCTTATCTCAAAATCAACTCCAACGTTTATAATAAATCCATTTATAATATTAACACCATCTGTAAGTAATCTATATTCACTTAAATATGTTTTTAGATTTTCTTTTACTGCTCTGTTTAATGTAGTTAAGTTTTTATTTGAATTATATCCAAGTACATATAAGTTAATTGCAAATGGATTATTTTTTTCACTAACTGAACTTTTCTTATTTGCAAGAAACTTAGTTACTTCATCTTTAACTTGTTGTTCTGTTAAATCTTTATCTCTTAAACTTTGAACTAAACTTGTAAATTCTTCTAAAGAATCTTGACTTGATAAAATAGAAGCAGGTGAATTTAAATCTAACTCACCATCTGGTGAACAATATGCTTTTGCTATTCCACCGAACTTAGGAGGTAATGATAATGCTCTTACTTGATAATCTTTTCTTGTTACCGCTCTGTTTTGTGAACCAAAGTTTGCTAGTGCATTTTCTCTAATCTCTTCAATCGTATCTGCACCCTTTCCACCAGTTGCTGGTTCTTCGTTATCACACGCTACTGAATTTTGAACTTCTCTATATGCTGATTGTTCAGCAGTTGTAAAGAATGATGTATCTTCATCAAACTCTATACTATCTATTCTAGTAATAGTTCCTGATTTAACATTTGATGCAACACCTCCACCTACTAAGTAACTTACTGTTAGTGTTGTGTTAGATGGTGCTTGTCCATATGATTTTGTTTTTAAGAAATTAGATGGGTCAAATGATGCACCCAATCTATCTATTGAGTTGTTTAATCCCAATCCTACATTTTTAAAATTAGGAATTAGTGTTTCATCATTGGTTTGATTTCCTCCACCAAATACAATAGTTGTTGAGTTATCTTCATTTATTCTTGTAGTAAATCTTCTTGAAGTTTTAATTACTTTAAGAATATTAGGAACTGAATCTTTAAATTGTAATAAATCCTTATCAGTTTGTTCTGATGTTGCATAATCAACATAAACCATTTCTTGTGCAAGATAAGGAACTTTGTACCATCTGTTACCATTTGAATCTCTTACATCGTAAATATCAATTATGTTATCTTCTGCTAAATCTATTTTTGAAAACTGTTGTGGTGTTCCAAATGATACATCAACTGTTCTTAATTCAGCTGATATTGCATTTACAAATTTCTTTACAAGATATTTTGTTGGTTGATTTAAACCATCAGTTTCATATACTGTTATTTCTCTATCATCCTCTACATTAAAATCTACTAACTCAGTAGTTCTGAATGATGTTCCTTCAGTACTTTCTACTACCATTCCTTCTTTAATTCTTAAGTAGTATTTTGAATCAGGTCTTATTGTATCTCCACTACCAATTTTTGGTACTAATTGATAAACTGCTAATTTAGTAATTGCAGGTGAAGTTACTTTTGGTTTATATCCTAAGTATTCTGATAATGCTAATACGTTTTTCTTATCTTCCGCATATAACATGAATGATTCTTTTAATGAATCATCTACATAATAAGATAAAACATCTCCAACATAAGATGCCATCTCGATAAACATCATACCAGGAGAAGATTCATTAAAATCAGTATATGTTTTTGGGAAATATGTTTTTGCATACTCAATTAGATTTTCTCTGAATGCAGAAAAATCTTTATTAAGATACTTTATATCTCTACCTTGATTACTCTTTCTTGTTACACTATTTAATGCCATATCTTATTTATCCCCTAACTGTAAATGTTATTTCTTGTAAATCTATTTGATTACCTACTGTAAACGATACTGATACATCTGCTCTATTATTATCCTTCATCTCATCGGTCATTTTTACATCAATCTCATCTATATTAATATATGGTAACCAAAACTTAACACTACTTGTAATTACCTTTTCTATATTTTCAGCCAATAAATCGGTGTTCTGTTCAAATAATAATGATTTTAAACCAGTACCAAAATTTGGTTGTAATATTCTTTCACCTTTTGAAGTTAATAACAAATTCTTTAAATTTGATTTTGCTTGTTCAAATGATGAAAATGCTTGTGCAAACATTCCTGTTTCACCTCGTTGTACAGGTAAAGTAATACCATATGCAAAGTCGTTAAACTCTTCAGTATCTTTTACTACTTTTTTATCAAGAATATATGCCACAATTTACTCCTTATCTTTTAAACTTTTTAACAAGTTCTGAATTATCTCTATTTAAAATTCTATCTAAACCAGGTAATCCTGTTTTTACTCCTAAACCAGTTTTATTTGGTTGTTGTCTTACTTCACCATAACCCATCTTTTGTGCCATCTGAGCTTTCATACCTTCAATACCTGCACCTGCTCCTTGAGATGTAAAACTAACTGTTTTATCCATACTCTCATTTACAGGTTGTTGAAATTTATCTAATACAGATGCTCCACCACCTGGTGTTGCACTTCTTTGTTCTTTTGTAAATGGTTTTGTATTATTCAAAACTTCATTGATAACAGCATTCTTAGTGAATTGTTTTTTCGGTGTCTGTCTTTGTTCCTGTAATGCAAGTTCTGCTTGTTCAAATGGGTCTACCTCATTCGTTAATTGTGGAACTTGCGTAGAGGGAACGCTGACTACACCTCCCTTCACCTCTGCTAATCGTTTCTTGACTTCTTCATCTAAAATCTTAGGAAATGTTTTAGATAAAAATTGTGCTTGTTTTTTGGCAACCTCGGCCTCTACAAGTGTCTTTATTACTTTTATTAATTGTTTGTTGTTCATTTTGAAATCTGTTTATCTTAATATAAATATATGTTCTTTAATTTTATGGTTATGGAACTGAATATCCTGTAAATGGTAATATTGATGGGTTTTTAGAAACAGGAACACCAGGATATAATGACTCTAAAATATAAGTTCCTGCAATAGTTGTAAGATGTACTTGCATTGATGGTATTAATAAATCTAAAAAAACCTCGGCATCATCAAGTGGTGGAGTTGGACCTATCGGTTTCCATACACCAGCATTACTTATTGGTGCAGTTGTTGTTGAAATATTTAGAAACGCAGGTGGTGTAGTAGCTAATGGTGGAATTGATTTTGATAATTCTGCACCTACCCAATATCCTTTTACAACTGCCTCTCCAATATCATCTATAAATGCATGATTACCTTCCTTTATATTTAGAGCCTTTACACACGCTAATTTTAAAAGAGTTTCCATTAAATCAGTATTACCTACTTGTAAAGGTACTTTACCAAATATACCAGGTTGTTGAAATCCTCTTTTAATACAATTATCATATTCACTAGTTAGTTTTTTTGCAAAATCATCATATGAGTCTACTTCATTAGATATTTTTACAGTTTTATTTTCTCGTGTAATCTGGTCAGATGTTGGAGAAGTTGGATTTAAAGGGTCAATTACAAGTCCAGCAACTGCTTGCCATGTAGTACTGTTAACTGATGGTTTACCTGTTTCTATATCATTATCTGGTGTAGAGATATGAGTTTTAGTTGTAGCTTTCCAATCAGTACCACTATCGTTTACAATATCACCATTGTAATATCGTAAATCTGGTCTCCATGCCGGTACACCAAGTTTAGTTGAAGATACTTGTACAGTAGTTTCTCTCTGCATGAAAGATAACATATTTTGTTTGAATATCTTGAAAGACATATATTACTCCGTATAGTTAAGAGTTGATAAGAATGTTTCTAACTTAGATTTTATTTTATTAAAATCACCTCTATTGTTTGGTCCTGGTGCAGTTGGTCCAGCTGGTGTTGAAAACACTTGTGCATTTATTGCATCAATTAGGTCACCCATTAAATCAACTAAAACCTGTCCTCTTACTAAAGGTTCTGTATTTTCTTCTGTGTTAAGATATATTTCACCTGCACCTGCTAGTATTTTTACATCATTATCGTTAGTAGTAACTAATACATCCCCATTGAAATCCATTTCAGCACCATCTAATCCATTATCTATTGTAAGTTTACCATCTGATATAAAAGAGTAATTTCCCTTTGAGTAAAATAACATTTCGGAATCTTTTGATGATAGTATTATTCTACCACTATTAATTAGTGCTTGGTCTGTTCCCTTTAGTTCAGGTTCTTCTGCATATATTGGTTCTGTTTCTAATGGTGTATCAACTGTACCTGGTGTGAAGTTTATTAATTTATCTGGACTAGTTAAAGCGATAATCGAACCATCATCAACAAAGTTTTCTTCAACAATATCTCCAATCTTTAAATCATTTAGAGATTTACTTCCTTGTCTATTTCGTATTACAATACTAGGAGCAAATGCATTATCTGTATTATTATATCCACTAAAACGAATTGATTGTCCAAATCTACTTTGTATTACTTTATCACCCTCGTATAATTTTAAATGATTTATTTTTTCTTTTGAAAAATATTCTCCGAAGTCTGCATTATCAGTTGAACTTTTATTTTCTTTTCTTGTAGTTCCTGTTTGAGAAGTTTGTGAATAATTTTTACTGTTTCCACTTCCAGCTTCATCTTCGTTAAAATATCTTGATTGTGCATTTACTTTAGCATTACCAGTATTTAAGTTTGCTGAAATAAGTCTTCTGTAATATACACTACCTGTATCGGATTCTACAAGTTCTACTATTTCTCCTTTAATTGGTAAATCTAAAAAAGAATAATCATATGGTTGATAATATATTAAAGATTCTGTTTTTGTAGAGATATCATTTAGTTTTCTTATTTTAGCAGAACCAATCATACTGAAGTTTCTATCTGTTTGGTCTTCTCCAGCATCTATTATATCACTTATTGCCTCAGAACTTTCATCTAAGATTATATCCATTACCAAACCAAGTCCGATGTTTTTATTCTCACTTCGTCTGTTTCGGTTTATTGATTGTGCAAGTATCCTTCTACTCATCGGTATCTACCTTCTGTTTTAATTCTTCAACTTCGTTAGTTAAATCCTCAATTTTTTCTTTTTCATTTGTTATTTCAAACGCAGTATCTTCTAATTGTTGAAGAAGTTGTTCTTTCTCCTTATCACTAAGGAATCCTGTATCACCATCTACTTTTTCTTTTGATGCCACCATTCTTTGTGCAATAGCTGCCATCTTAAGTAATGATTCATCGTTTCTAACTGAAGTATCAACTAAATCTTTTATGATTGGACCAATCACTGCCATATCACCAGAATGTCTAATTACTTTCTTCATTTCAGCAATTAGTTCTGAAATCTTCTGTTTCTTGTTTTGCTGATTATCATAGATGTTTTTAAACAATCCACTTAGATTCTTACCAGGAAATAATTCAAAATTTGTACTCATGATTATACCATATTAGTTGTATATAAATATAGTAAACGAAAAAACCTCACTTTTTACGGTGAGGTTTAATCTTTAACGCGTTGTTAGAATTACTTCTAATTCTTACTTCTTAATAATGTGGTAAAGAACAAAAGCACCTACAAGTCCTAATAGACCCTCAGCACTCAAACTTCCTAAAATCGCCATAATATTATCAACTACTGATACTTCTGGCCAAAATGGGATGTCTGCACCTTTGAATAGTACTTCAAATACTACTCCTAAAGCGATGATGCTAATACCGATTTTTGTTAGTTCATCAGCCCAATTGCCGATTTTTTTCAAAAATTCCATATTGTTTCTCCTCTTGTTTTAATTAATGTTAATAACTTTTCCATCGTGCAAAACATTGGGATATCCACTAATAACTATGGTATATATGATAGAAAAAATTTCAATATATATTGAAACACCAATTAGAGAAGTGTATTGGGGGTTTATATATTTATGTACAAAAAAACCCAACCTAAATTCGTTGGGTTTCTATTCCTAGCCACTTTATTCTACGACAAGGGTTCTTTAGAATAAATAGTAAAATAATTACTTAAAGTATCTTTTTTTTGACAACAAATTTATCAAGTATCAAAGTATCCATCTCACAATTTAAAAAAGTTTTAATTGCATCTTCTGGTGTAAGAACCATTGTTTGGTCTTTTAGATTGAATGAAGTATTAATAACAATAGGATATTTGTTTCGTATCTTTAATTGTGTTAATAAATCATATACGTGTCTGTGTCTGTTTCTGTTTAGGGTTTGTATTCTTGCTGAACCATCAACATGAGTTATAGAAGGTAGGTCTCTTCTATGTTCTTGCTTCACTTTTACAACCTGATTCATATATGGAACTTTAATATCATAATCAAAGTATTCCTTAAAAGATTCTTCTTGTACAATTGGTGCGAATGGTCTAAACCCTTCTCTCTTTTTAATCATACGATTCAATCTTGATTTCATTTGAGGGTCTCTTGGGTTTGCGAATATAGAACGATTACCTAGTGCTCTTGCACCAAACTCACTTCTACCTTGAAACCATCCAATGATATTCCCATCAGTAATTTCATCTGCTACTATCTCTACTATTTGTTCATATAGTTTTGCTTCGAAGTAAACATCATCATCATATTTTAAAAGCATTTTTTCAATTTCAACTCTACTATATTCTGGTCCTAGGAATGGACTTGTATTTACTTTTCTAGGTTCATCATTTTCCTTATAATAATATTCTAAAGCACAACCAACAGCAGAACCTGCATCTGATGGTGCTGGTGGAATCCATATATTTTTATAAGGAGTTTTATCTAATATCTTTCCATTAGCAGTTCCATTATAAGCACACCCACCACTTAAACAAATATTTTCTGTTGGGTTTTCTTTGTATAATTTATTTAATAACCTAAAAAATAAAAGTTCATATACTGTTTGTAGTGTTGCAGCTAAATCTTTATGGTGTTCTTCTAATGGTTCTTCTGGTAATCTATTTGTGATTCCAAAAAGTTCTCCAAGGTTTTCATTAAACATAATCTTATCAGAATAATCATATGTAAAATATTTCATGTTTAATTCAAAACCACCATCTTCATTTAGATTATATAAACTTTTAAACTTATCTAAATAGATACTAGAATTTCCATATGGTGCTAATCCCATTACTTTATATTCACCTTCATTTGGTTTGAATCCTAAGAAAGCAGTCATGGTTGAATACAACATTCCTAATGAGTGTGGAAAGTTTATACTTCTAATATTTTGTATTTTGTTTTTATTTCCTTTAGCTAATACTGTTGTTTCCCATTCACCTACACCATCAATTGATAATATATTTGCTTCTTCGAATGGAGATGTTAAATAAGAATAGTTTATGTGAGAATTGTGATGGTCTGAAAATACTATTTTTGTATCTTTACCTGTAATACTATTTAAAGTGATATTAAGTTTATCGTATTCTTTTTTATTTCTTTTTATGATTCTTCTTCTAGTAAAGTAATTCCATAACCAATGACCTCTTTTGGTAGTTTGTTCTATTCTATCTAATTTTCGTTTTGGATTCTCATAAAAACAGATTGCCTCTACATCATCTTTTTGTACTTTATTTTTAGCATATAAGTGAGCTATTGATTTTATAGGAAAAGAATTATCATGTTTTATTCCTGTAAATCTTTCTTCTTCACACGCACCCAATACTCTCCCATCTTTAATTAAACAGGCAGCTGAATCGTGATAACCGCAACTTATTCCTAAAATATAACCTTTACTCATTTACAAATATTCATTATCTAAATATGGATTTTCTTCTTCTTTTTCTTTTGGTTCCCAGAAAGGTGTTCTTTTGTTGAGAAGTAATTCACCATGTTCTAAGTAATCATTAAGTAATTTTTTCTGATGCTTTTTCATTACATTTACAACTTTGGTAATGTAGTGAGTTTTATAATCAGTCATTTCTCTAATAAGAAGATATAAGTGTTTCTTATTAAAATTTTCTATATGTTCACTTCTTCTGAATAGTTCAAGTATAGCATCTGCTATCTGTAAATCTCTTTTTTTAGAAAATACAAAATTTAAATTATCATCCCAATATTTTAACATTATATTTTTAAATTCTTTGAACTCATCATTTTCTTCAGTTTCAAAAAAATCATTTTGTGGATTCCAAGTTGGTGGCATTGCTGATAAGAGTGAATTTTGTTTCCATCTTTTATAGTTACCATTGTTTTTTAAAATTAAATGGTTTTTTGCAATAATAGTAAAATAAGAAAATGCTCTACCCTTACCTTCTTTAAACATATGTATTTTTTCTACCATTGTAGAAACTACTTCAGTTTGTACATCTTTTTTAGATACATCAAAATATGAAAACTTAAATGTATTCATAACATTTTCTGCAAGTTTTTCGAATGGGAATTTTATTCTTTCTTCATATATTTTAGACCTTTCTTTAGGGTCTTTACATTTGTTGTACTCTATGATTGCTTCCTGAGCAGGTGTTCCAAAATAAATTTTGGATTTTTTTCTTCTTTTTCTAGGCATATTATAATTCGTTATTTAAGTTTTCTACTACTTTTTTTAATTCTTGGAAAGTAACACCCACTTCATCATCCTTCTCAAATACTTGTCTGTTATCAAGTTCTCTCATTTTATCAAGAGCAGTTCCAACAGATTCTATTGTATTATTGGTAGTTTCAACCAATCTATCTTCAAGTTGTTCATTTTGTCTTAGAAGGTTTCTTACACCTATCAATAAGATAATATTCAGTATTACTGAAACCCCTATAATGATATTATAGGTTGTAAAATATTCTAACATATTAATTTATTTTTATTCTGTATCCGCTAAATTTGGTTAAGTACGAAGTTAGTTTTGTACCATTACCATCTTTAAATTGTTTTCCTTTTTTAAAGTATCTTTTTACATTACCAGGTCCAGCAAGGTGTGCCGCTGCTAATATACCACTTTCTGTGATTTCTGTTCCATCAACTACAATACCCGAATATTCATCAATATAAGATTGTAAAATCTTTTTATTGTGTGAAAGTAAATCTAACATTGCCATTTCTTGTATGTGTGGTGAGTTTAAGAATTCTTTTTTTGATACATCGTAACCAAGATTCTTTAATGTTCTTTTACCGAATTGGTATTTTCCCATATATCCCCAACCATTAACTACATCGTATCTGTTTGAGGATTCTCTCATTCCTATTGAATTTAGAAACATCTCTGTTTCGTTTATTTCGATTGAAACTGGTTCTAGTTTTATTTCAATCATTTCAACTGGTTTACTCTCTAATTTATCGAGAGGAGTTACTTTAGGTGATAACATACTTGTTGTAAATCCGACTAAAGTAAGTGTAGCTAACATTGAGATTGCTACTGTTAATATTTTCTTTTTCATAAGGTTTCCCCTTTGATTTACTATGTAAATATACGAAAAAAATTTGATATAAACAAGTCTTTTTGATGTTTTTTTTAACAGTCTCCCATTGGACCGTAATACATACTGTTTACGATTTCATCGTCAGTATCGTATTCTACATCTTTTTCTGAGGTTTTTTCAAATCCAGCTATAATATTGTTTGCTTGATTGATATTAGAATCTAGTTTAAATTCAAGTTCTTTTTCTGTAATGATATCTTTCTCTAATATAACTTCAATTAAAGTTTGAATAATTATATTTTGATTAATCAATATATCATTAAGCTTTTTTATTTGCATTTTTTTTGATATTAAGCTCATCTAATAGTTCTTTTAATTCGTTTTTATCTTCATTACCATAAACCAAATCACCGAATGATTTCTTAATACTCTTATTACCATAACCCATGGCGGATGCCATCCTTACACAAACAACCTTGTATTCATTAATATCCATATCATCTGGCACATCAAATTCTATTCTTGATGCCTCTCTGTTTAGGTCTACAAAGGCTTTGTCTGTATATGTAAATATAAGTTTACCCATCTTTTCGTTTAATTATAAGATTTCTGCTCCACTCTTCAACAATGGTTCAGCCTTCTTGTATTTCATAAATTCGGTATCTCCATTCGATAATTTAACCATTACCCTTTCGTTTCTACCATACTTTTTTTCTCGTACAATTGTTTGTGTATATTTTCTTGAAGAATCTGTTATAAGGATTCCATTAAGGTGGTCTATCTCATGTTGAGCACAAACACACTCTAGTAGTCCTTCATCAGAATAAAAATCTTCTGAAGTTTCCCATGTTTCCCCTTCTTTTTTGTCAGATGAAAATATAACTGTTCCTAAGTTGTCACATTCAACTGTAAATGATTTATGTCTTAGTGTTTTAACTGGTTTACGCATTGTTTTTTCTAAAGATAAACATTGTTCAATATATACAACAGTTTCTTTAGAAACTTCTGTAACCCTTGGGTTAACTAATATCAATGGTTCTTTTACATTTATTAAACACACTCTATCTGTTAATCCTATTTGATTTGCAGATAATCCTAACCCACCATGTTTTTCTAATTCTTTTTTTAATTTATCAGAAATAGTATCAACCTCTTGTTGAGATAATGGTTTTGGTAAGATTGGTGTTTTTAGTTTACTTGAATCTTTAATTAACGTCATCGAATAAATTTAATTGTTTTGTTACTAATTTTTTAGTTGTGTAATCACCACCAAAAGGTCTTTCGTAAATTGTTGCACCTTTATCTGGTGATTCATAAATTTTTATATCTTTATACTTTTCAAAATACTTTTGATTTTTTAAATATAAATCTCTTACTTTTTTTCCTAACTCCATATCATTAGGATAATCTTTTACTAACTGTTCTATGTTCATAATTTTACTCCGCTATGTTTAAATATTTTTCTAATAACCACGATGAAGATTGAATCTTTTTACCTAATCCCCATACACTATCTATACCATAACTATTACAAACATCATTTTCTGGTGTTGTGGTCTCTGTTCTATCACCTCCATTACCAAACGCCATTACTCCTTCTTCCCAACCATCATTCTCATTTGTAAATTTCTTTTTTGCGTGGTCAATGAAATCAATTGCTGTATTATCTCCATGTATGAGTGGATTCATTATATACGCATAATCCACATCTTTAAGGTTTTCCATTATGAACTTTCTCTCATCTTCTTTCATAAATTGTTTTCCTTTTTTTCTAAACAACCAACTATCGTTGTTTAATCCTATCCAAACTTCATCTGCTAACTTTTTAGCATTTTGGATACATTCTATATGTCCTTTGTGGACTGGGTCAAATCCACCACTAATTAATATTACTTTATATTTTTTTGCCAT
>CEWG01227630.1_pt1 | contig 26871 bp, 21 predicted proteins | sample 361411 | NCBI WGS metagenome assembly CEWG01 (sample SAMEA2622173, study PRJEB7988) | marine metagenome | biome: marine biome (ENVO:00000447); feature: surface water layer (ENVO:00002042); material: "saline water (ENVO:00002010), including plankton (ENVO:xxxxxxxx)" | depth 5 m | reverse complement strand
GAAAACATTAAAATGAGTAATTCAATCATAGACTATGTTTTTAGGGCCCTTGGGCTTGAGTATTTGGATAGAACAGACATTGTTCAAGTTCCACCAAAAGATAAGCAACCAGCAGAACCTATAGCTGTTGAAGAGAAACCTCAGCCAACAGCACCTGTGCAACCAGCAGAACCTATAGCTGTTGAAGAGAAACCGCAGCCAACAACACCTGTACAACCAGCAGAACCTGTAGCTGTTGAGCAAGCTGAAAATTCAGTAGCTACTGTGCAAGAGGTTCTTGGAGACATGATGGGAGATGCACCTGCTTGTCCTGACTGTGGGCATATTACTATCAGAAATGGGTCCTGTTATAAATGCTTAAACTGTGGTAATTCATTAGGGTGTAGTTAAAACTTAAATATTACAAAAAATATTAATTTGTTAACTAAGTGTCAATATACTAACTCTTAAGTATGAATTATGTTTTATTTCACAAAGGAATATTACCAAAACATATTGAATATTGTATAAATTCAATTCTAAGTGTTGATAAAAATTCAAAAATATATTTAATATCTGACGATCAAAAAGATTATAAAAATATACATTTTATAAATTTAAATGATTTAGAAAAACCAAATTTTATAAAAGATTTTAATGAACACCTTAAGGAAAACAATCTTGCAGAAAACCCCTTATGGCTTACTTCTCTTGAGAGAATCTTCTACATTAATTACCTCGCCCATCAAGAAGGTCTATCAGAATTTATACATTTTGATAATGATGTAATTTTATATAAACCTTTTGATGAAATTAAAAATTATTTTGAGAAACTTAAAAAAGGATTTTATATTACAGGCCTTAACGATAGAAATTTAGTTTTTGGTTATTCATTTATAAATTCTTTGAAATCCTTTGACTTAATATGTAAAGAAGTAAAAAAAATTATTGAAAATTATGCATTTTATGAATTAATGCACAATAGAAATAAGCCGCTTAATGAAATGCGGATATTGTCAATAATAAAATCTGAGAATAGTAAATTAATACATGAATTACCCATTCTTCCATATGGAAATAACAAATTAATCTTTGATCCAGCTTCCTATGGGCAGTATTTAGGGGGAACTCACCAAAAGCCAAAAAGATTTTTTAGAGAAAATTTTGCAACTCAAGAACACATAATTGGTAAAGAAATAATTTCTAAAAGAATTACAGTTGATTTTAAAAACAAAGAACCGATAATATGTTCTTCACTTGAGGGAGAGTATGTACTTGTAAATTTACATATTCACTCAAAAGAATTAGAAAAATTTGTGCCTAAAAATTTTACTAAATTTTTTACTCTTCCAACGAAAGATTAAGTTTTTTTAAAATCATAGCCACAATGAAGTAAAATATTTCTACTAAAAGAAATAACAATCTTATATAAATAATTACATCAATTTGGCTTTCAAATGAGACTGTGTTGCCAGACAATATTATATAAATTGTTTCCCTAATCCCAAGACCTGCTGGTACCCCAACAAAAAATAATGATATATATGAAGCTAATAAATATAAAGTTGCATTTAAAAGATAGTTATCAAAATTAAAATAAAAGAAAACCAAAGCTACTAGTGTTTGATTTAGTAAAATGCTCGGAATTAATAAATTAAATTGATTTAATAAAGAAATTCTTATAACTCGTTTATTTAAAAAATATATTCTCTTAAATAAATACGCAGTAGCCAGCTGAAAAAATAAGAATAAAACTATAAAATAATCTCTTTCAATGATATAAGTTGCAAAAACTAATGCGGGTATCGCAATTATTGGAATTAAAAACTGTTCCTCTAGTAATCCAAATAAAACTTTTTTTGATTTTTCCTTTTTATCAGGATTTTGATTTATCCTAAACGTAATCAACCCTAAGCTACCTGGGAAATATTTTCCTATATTTGAAAAAGCCCAATTTATAAATATAAAAATGTTATTGGAATTTGAATCTAAGCTAACAAACCTTACCCACGCTATACCTATCAATAAATAAATAACAATTAATAAACAAATGTGAAAAATATTAGGAGAAAATGAAAAAGACAATTCTCTCATATTCTTATTGAATAAAAATAAAATATAAAAAATTGAAATAATAGAGATAAAAACATTAATAATTTTTAATCTACTTTGAAATTTTTGATTATCTAAATAATCAAAAATTTTATTGATAAGAGTCTTCATTGAATATATAAGGATTTCTTATTGATTTTTCTTCTTTGAATCCCTCTACGAGAATTAATATTGTGAATATAAAAAGCAATAAAGTGATTAGAGCCCAGGAACCGATATAGGAAGTATCAAATATACTAAATGATGAAAAAATTAATAAAAATCTCAATGAAATTATCAAAGTGAGAATTGAGAAAATTATAGAAATAATATCTAAAAATGCAGACCTCTGGTAACTTCCAATTAACATTTTATTTTTTATCTTTAAAAGATAGAAATGAACAGCCATTCTTACTAAAGTAAAAGCCATTCTTATAGAGCTTAAGTTGCTTTTCTGATTTCCATAAGATATTGTGTTGTTTATTTGAAAGACTCTGAAAAAAGAAATTGCTGAAATCGAAGAAAAATAAAAAGGGTAACCGTATCTTTTTGGATAACGTTTAAAATTTATTAGGTCAAGAACTTTTACATCAATAGCAAATAGACCATTTAATGGATCATACAATTTATTAGTACCGGCTATAAATTGTAGAAGCATAGTTGCAATTAAATTTCCAAAATAACGTTTCTTTGGTATGTTGCCTTCAATACCATTGCTCCAAAATCTATTTGATTTAATAAAATCATAATCTTGTGTATTTGCAATATTTATTATTCTCTCTACATCTTTAATCTTAAATTGATTGTCGCCATCTACCTTTAATAAATATTTAAAGTTATCATTTTTTATAGCTCTTAATAAAGTTTGGGTTGAATATCCAGCTCCACTGTTTTTCTTATTCTCAATCAATGTAAATTCATAATCTTCATTTAGTTTTTGTAAAATGCTTAGTGTTGAGTCTGTACTTTTATCATCAATAATATAAATTGGAATACTGAGAGTGCTTAGGCTTTTTACAACATTCTCAATATAAGCTTCTTCATTAAACGCTAAAATGCCGATAGCAATATTTCTAATTTTGCACGCTCCAGTTTTTAACTAAAGATTTCTTTTTAAAATTTTCAAGTTGTTTCATAACAAAATCATAATCTAAGACAATTAAATTACAATACTCTTTAATAAGGTCAAGCCTTGGTTGATTTTCAAGGTCTATTATTTCAAGTGCTTTTTCTCTAGTAATGTAACCTTCCCTAATTTGATTACTTCTAAAAAAATCATTTTCAGTAAAGCCTGAGTGAATCCAGTAAATATAATTGTAAACTGGAGCTGTTCCATCTCCTATCCTCCAGGTAGTAGGCGTGCTTGGATCGATTTCCCAATTAAATTTATCTACTAAGTGTTTGTTTACTTCTGACTCATCATATTCCATATATTGGAAGAATGAGATAATATTTTGAGTTTTAAAATAATATGCAAAAAATCCCTTTAGAGTATCAAGCAAAGAAGAGTTTAGATACATTGGATTTGAAATAAAGTTTCTCAAGTAAAAAAGAGCTAATTTAAAAGTCATTGAATATTTTGTAAAAAAGCCTAAAGATTGAATTTTTGATGTAAAAAATGGTTTTATACCAGCAAAAGAATATTTGAAATAAGTATGCTCATAAGGGCTAACAAATTGAACTACGTATTTTGTTTCTTTGTTTTTTGCTGCTTTGAATAATTGTTTTTGCCATTCTTTGTCTCCAGCCATCAAGATTGGAACCATTCCCAAATTTGGTTTAGATAGCCAAGCTATAAAATTTTTTTTAATATTTTCTCTTTTTTTCAAAATATCTGCTGATACCCATACGTGCTCTACTCCAAGCTTGCCACTTACTCTTGCCTGGTTTCTTCTGGCTAAATCAGTAATCATTCCCCAATCATAAGAAACAGCAACAAACTCTGAATTTAAATTTTCTTTTAATTTACTAAGCCCAAATGAACTGTCACGACCACCTGAAAAACCTACTAATATATTTTTTTCATCTCTTAATTTATCTAATAATTTTGAAATATTTTGAGGCTTATGTTTTTTATAATTTATACAGTAATTACAAATATTTTCGTCATTGAACTCTATTAAGGGCACTGTGTCTGGCAAAATACATTTCTTACATCTGTTTAAAAGCGGTTTTATTATTTTATCTTTTTCGAAATTTTCTAATATATCTTCTATATATAATTTATTATTTTCTTTTCCTGAACATTTCTGTTCAAAATGAGTGATTATTTCATTTTTTGAATTTAAAATGATTCCACTATTTGGTGCTAGTTTACAAATTTTTCCATCCAAATTATATTCATTTTTAATCTTTTTTGTTATCCATTCTTCAGAACTAAAGAAAATTACCTTATTATTTTTTGTTAAGTAATATATTGAACCAGTATTTGTGTAAAGAAAATAATTTTCGCCTTTATTTAATGTTCCTGCAATAGAAGCTTCACCACTTAAATTTTTAATTGTTTGTTTTAGTGCTAACTCTAAACTGTCTTTATCTAAAAAATGATCTAAGAGAAGTAAAATAACTTCCGAATCTAGTTGGCTTCTTGGAGATAAGTTAAACTCCTTTAACAACTTTTCATAATTAACAATTATTCCGTTATGCACAATTGACAAATTGTTATATTTTATTGGTTGGTTATTTTCATTTTGAAATTGATCACCATGTGTTTTTAACCTTGTATGACCAATAAATGTTTTCTTAGATTTTGAATTTTTAAATTTATTAATTTCTCTCTTTACTTTTTTATGTGAGAAAGGAGTGGAGAATTTTTTGATATCCTCAGAAAACTCATCGATACAGATATAGCCAGAAGCTTCTCTGCCCCTTGTTTCAGAGTATTTACCAAGGTTGTAAAATACATTAGAAGTTGTTGTATCAAAAAAACCAAAAATTCCACACATACACAGTTAAGCTTAATATTGATTATGTTCTTAAAAATTAAATAAAATGAAAAGTAAAAATAAGCTTTTACAGTTACTTTTACTCTTTGTTGTTCTGAGTATGTTTTTTAGAATAGATTATAGATTTAAGACAACTGTTGAGTGTTGTTCAGACGATTACGATTATTTTGCTCATGCTGAAACGATCGCACTTGATAGAGATTTTGACTATTCAAATCAAATTACAAGCAATCACCCTTTTTACTATTCCTATAATAATCAAAGAGCTCCAGTAGGGTTTCCTGGTAGTGGTCTACTGTCTGCACCTTTCTTATTTTTGGGTAGCTTATTAGACAATACTTTAAATGCTGCTGGAGGGGAAGAAATATTAAACTATAAGCTTCTGTTTTATTCTTTGTCACCAATATTTTATTTATTTTTAGGATATGTACTGCTTCTAAAGTCTTTAAATCTAATGGACTTAAACTTCAGCAAATATAAATTATTAATAATTTACAGTGGGTCAGGAATAACTTACTTTGCTTTTGAAAGATTTAGTATGACTCATGCTTACGAAATGTTTATAATAAGTTTTCTGATTTGGAATACAATTAATTTTTATAAAAATCACAGCAACATTTCAGGTTTTTTAATTCCTATTTGTTTATCCATTTCTTTTTTAGTACGAATGTCAAATTATTTTGTGTTTCTAATCCCTCTTGTAGTAAAAAAAATATTATCTGACCATTTTTATAATAAATCCTCCTTGCTAAAAAATATTTATTTTCTTTCTTCCTCTTTGATATCTTTGTGGTTCTATACATTTTTCTCAAGAAATATTTACGGAAAAATTATATTTAACCCTCAAGACCTCTATGGCAGTAACATCTCACTTAATAGTGTTGTAAATAGATCTTCTAACTATATAGATTTTTTATTAGATGTGTTTAATACATTTATTTTAATTTTATTTGGAAACGAATTTGGATTGCTTTGGGTCTCTCCTATTTTGTTTGGAGGAATTGTTTTAGCAATTATTAACTTAAAACAATTTAAAAAGCTAAATACTTATCTAATCTTATTATGTTTTGGACAAGTTTTTGGTCTTGTATTTATATGGAAATCTACTGCTGCATCGTACGGATTTAGGTACTTGTATTCACTAGTACCATTATCAATCTTATTTCTATTTAGGGAAACATCGAAACATAAAAATAGTTTCTATTTAAATTTAATATTTGTACTTTCTATTTTTTCAAATATTGCAATTTTATTTTTTGAAACCACAGAACAAACACAATTATCAATGATTGAGCTTTATAACTCATTTGGAGTTTTAGCTAATTATTCAGAACCTAATTATGTAACAGGCGTAATTAAATCACTCTTTGAAATTAATAGTTATTTAATTATTTTTTCAACAAGTTTTATTGGAGTTCTATTTTTTAAATTTTTGTTGATATTTTTAAATAAAACATCTCTATTTGAAGCTTTAACAAAATTAGGACTCCCAACTGAAAATACAGACTTTATCAATTACATAGATAATCTAGAGATAATTTCCTGGAATAAAGTTTTATTAATTTTATTTTTCCTATTCTTAATTTCAAGTATCGTAGTCTTTACAATTGGTGCAAATTTCAAAAATGATAATATCCAAAACATTAAATTTAAATAGTTAATATAATTTACATTCAGGGCGCTTAGCTCAGTCCGGCAGAGCGCTTCCCTTACAAGGAAGAAGTCACAGGTTCAAATCCTGTAGCGCCCACAAGGGTTTTTCAGAAATCTACCCACTAAAAAACTAAAGTGACCCACATTTGACCCACTTTTAACATTAATTAAACTTATAAAATGACAAGAGTTGATAAATCTGAACATATAATAAAAAATAACACTTGGTTAAGATCTGATAAAAATTTTGAGAATGATTTAATTATCAACCAAACACAAAGAGTCGAAGAAATTTACTCAATAATAAACGATGAAAAAACAATAATTACAAATACTGAAAAAATACTCATTGAAGACCCAAAAAAAATAATTGAAATTTTATTAACAATATCAACTTTCTCGCAAGAATATTTTTTTAGGACAATACTAATAGTTATAAATAATCCTGAAATGTTTTCAAATTATAGAACTGAAGAATGGATTGATGGGTTGAGGCCCTCAATGAGTAGTATTGTTTCAAAATGTAGTAATAATTACTTCAGACTTTTAATTTTAGATATTTTTTTTAAAGCTCATGAGTTACCAATAATCAATAGATTGCCTCGTTCTGAATTAAATAAATTAAAGTTAGAAAATTATGTTTTAGATAATGAGAAAATAGTTATTCAAAAATTACTAGGAATCAAAAACAAAGGTGCATCGAATGCTAATGCTCAAAACAATGCAGAAAATTTAATTAACCAAGCCCTTGATGATGAGAATATCAAATATGAAAAGGGTAAATTACCAAAGCTTGTTGAAAACGCACCCGATAAAGCTCGAGATATGGATTGGGTAATACCAAGTCTTGATAACCCAAAAATAATTATAGAATCTTCGTTTGTGGTCACAACAGCTTCTTCTATGGGAGATAAAGCAAAAGTTGAAAATGAACAGGCGGATTTAATTTCTATTCATTACCCCGATGCTATATTTTTGGGATTTGTTGATGGAGCTGGTTGGGTCGAACGAATAAGTGATTTAAGAAGAATTACAAAAGCTTTTTTTGATGTTTTTACATTTTCTGAATCTGAAATAAATAGATTTATTGTCTTAATAAAGTCTTATATTTAAATTATGGAAAATAAAATTATTAATGACGATTGTCTAAATGTATTGAAAGACATACCCGATAAATCATTTCAAGTCTCTTTTGCTGACCCTCCTTTTAATTTAAATAAAAAATATAAAAACCACAATGACAAAATGGATGAAGGTGAATACCTTGATTGGTGTAAGAATTGGTTAGAAGAGTTAGTTAGAGTTACAAAAGACGATGGATCTATTTTTATTCATCATATTCCTATCTGGTTGTTTGAATACTCATCTATTCTTTCAAAAATTTCTGATTTTAAACACTGGATAAGTTGGGATGCACCAACTTCACCAATGGGTAAATCATTACAGCCAAATCATTACGGTTTTTTATATTTTGCAAAAAATAAAAAAAATAATAAGTTTTACGAAATAAGATCTCCACATAAAAGAGACAGAAAGTCAGGTTATCTTTCTAAGGATTATGGTGGAAAAAAATCATCTATTCATCCTTTTGGTCCATTATTGTCTGATGTTTGGACAGATTTACATAGAATTAAGCATAATAAGTATAGAGATGAGCATCCTTGCCAATTACCAGTCTCTGTTTTGGAAAGAATAGTTCTAATGTCTTCAGATGAAAACGATACAATCTTTGATCCATTTATGGGAACTGGTACAACAGCAATTGCTGCAAAGCGTCTAGGGAGAAAATATTTTGGAATAGAGAAAAGCAAAGAATATGTTCAATCTTCAAAAGGAAAATTAAAGATGGAAAGTAGATTGTCTAAATTTGAGGATACTTACTTCAGTGTCTATTTGAACGATATTAAGACAATTAGATCTGCTGATTGGGAAAAAATAATTGATTTATATGAAATACCTGATGACTTAAAAGAAGTGGATGCTAATAAAATCCAAATTAAAAAAGAATTTAAAGATTTATTAAAAGAAATTAGTAATTAATTCTAAGCAATATATGACCCACATTTGACCCACATTTGAGTCAAAAATGAGAGATACAGCCTGATACTATCTAGTACTTCCTGATACAAGCCCTATATTTATTGATGTTCTAATTTGGTATTCTCTGATACGCTCTAGTATTTAATCGTTCTTCCCTTACAAGGAAGAAGTCACAGGTTCAAATCCTGTAGCGCCCACAAAAATTCAAACAACCAGATTTTTTTTTGATTGTATATAATGTTTAATAAGATGATACCTAAAATAATTTATCAAACTTGGAGCACTCAAAACCTTCCCAGTAAACTTGAAAAATTACATAATAAAATGTTAAAAAACAACCCTGGATATCAACACATTATATATACAGATAGTCAAATGAATGACTATATGAATGCCAATGCAGACAAAGAAATAAAAGAAGCCTATTGGAAGATGAATCATATAGTAGCAAAAGCAGATATTTGGCGTTACACAATGCTTCTAGACAAAGGTGGTATTTATCTTGATATAGACTCTGAAATAACAGGTTCTTTAAATTCTCTAGTGCAAGAAAATGATGAGGCAATAATTACACCAGAAATTCACGAAAATTTATTCATACAATGGGGTCTGATTTTTAATAACGGTCACAAAATACTTGAAGAAACACTTAATAATATTTTAAGAGATATAAAAAATGGAAATAACCAATTTGATCATCATGCATTAACAGTCAAGAATTATGCAAAAGCAATATTTGAATTAGCTAAATTAAATGATACGCATTTTGAATGGAAACATCCGGACATACAAAAAGATGAGAACTTTAAATTTGGAAATTCAAAGTTCAGAATTATTGGAAACGATTACAATAAAAACTTCTCTTTTAAACATAAGTACAATCATTTACTTAGAAAAAGGCCCAAAGGAACTGAAGTAGATTCTCACTGGTCAAGATATGAAGGTCCAATTTATTAATTAGTACTTTTTTCTCCTTGATCAAGAGCAAAGGAAAAATCAATAAAAATAATGTTAATGAAGGAAAAAATATATCTATATGCAGAACCAAGTTCAATATTTTTCCATATTGTTGTGTATAAATAAATCACTAAACATAGATTCAACAACAAGGTAAGGGTCATTAAATTTGAATCCTCAGATAGCTTAAAGCTATAAAGCTTAATTAATAAATAAATTATTAAAAAAAGAACAAGTACCTTATCAATAAAAATCTCATTTAGAAAAATTAATCTAACATTTGAGAAATTAAAACTAAAAAGTTTTTCACTGTTTTCAATAAAAATACTTAAATATGGATTACTAGTTTGCTCTGTATTTGAGCTATCACTATTTAAAAGACCGTAGAAATAATTAATTAAATATCCAAAGATAGTTAAAACAACATAAGAATTTTTGTTATTTTTTAAAATAAAATATAAAGGAATAATTAAAAAAAGTATTGAGGAAAATGGTTTTAAAAAGTATAAAAATCCAACAAAAAAGAAGAATAGTTTACTTCTTTGTACTTTTTCATTTTGGAACGCATTTAATAAAAAAACACTAAATAGATAATTCGTTATGACTTCACCCATATATGAATTTATAAAAAGATAGCTTAACCAGTCACTATTAATCAAAATAGAACAATAAATCATAATTAAATTAAATTTGTAAAATGGTTTAATTTTTAATTCAAAAAATAAAAGTAGATTTAAAAAGAAAAAAACATTTGGTATAACCCTTGAGTTAAAGAAAACAATGTCACCATGTAACAAGTAATTTAATTCTGAAAATATATAGTTAATCATTAAACTGTAGCCCGGAATGATATTATTGTTTATCGCAAAATAAAGGTCGTTATCAAATATAGCTTTTGTCATAGGAAGCCAAAATTCAATAACATCTGTATTTAAAATTTGATATTCTACAAAATTACTTCCATAATTATTCATAAGTAACCTGACAAATAACAAACTTAAAAGTAGAAAAAATGGAGTCTTAAAGTTTTGTGTCTTTTTAGTCATTATAAAAATGACAAAAACATTATAAATTATCAAAAAATTTTTAAAACTAAAATAATCTTCAAGAATTAAAAGAAGAATAAAGTTTAAGGCGAATGCACCCATTAAGTAATAAGCTAGTGATAATGAAATTGAATTTATGGCAAATGCATTATTTATTTCAAAACCTAAATAAAAAAGGAAAACAAAGCAAAATAAAGCAAAAATAAAATCTTTGAGATAAATATGCTCTAATTTAGGAATATTTATTAGAAAATTAATTAAGAAGGGCAGGGGGAAAACAAAGCTTACATACTTGAAATAATTATTCATTTAGAAAATTTATTACTTCAATAATTAAATATAATGACACAAGAATTAAGAGAAAAGCTGTACTGATAAGACTTGTGTTCGTAAGTTTTATAATTGTTAAAAAATTGAAGATAAAAAATATTACACTTCCCAGAGAAAGGTTTTGAAACAAGTTTAGATAATTTTTTTTATATAATAGTTTCAAAAAAACTGGAATTAGCTTGATTGAACCCCTGATTAAAGGAATACTACTTTTCTCTTCACCGTAAATCGTTTTTATAGGCACCTCTGTAACTTTAAATCTAAATATATTAAGGTTCATCAAAAATGAATTCTCAAAAAAATAATCATCTCTAAGATTACTTATTTTAACAAAGTCAAATATTTCTGATTTAAAAGCTATAAATCCATTGTTTGGATCAGAAAGCTTAAAATTTCCTGTCACTACTTTCTGTAAATTTGTTGCAATTAAGTTACCTAATAGTTTCACAATTGGCATCCCTTCTACAGAGAATTTAAACCTGTTTCCTTTGACAAAGTCATAATTATTTTCTTTTATTTGTTCAATAAATTTTGGTAAATCCTCGGGTAAGTGCTGGCCGTCGGCATCGAATTTAACAATTATATCTGCTTCTTTTTCAAGTGCTTTTTTTATTCCTTTTTTTGTTGCTCCACCAATTCCCAAGTTTTTATCATTCTCTAAAATTATTAGTTTCTTATTTTCCAAACTGTTCAATAGTTCACCAGTATTATCTGTTGAAGCATCGTTGACTGCTATCACATAATCACAAAAACTAGAGACTTTATTAATTACGTTTTGTATTGTTTTTTCTTCATTAAAAACAGGAACAACAACAATTATCACAAATTAATTATAAGTAATTTAATTAGAATAAAAATGTTAATTTTTATTATTTTCGATTTTTAAGGATGCAAATTCATTTCTTACGAAAATGAAAAAGAATACAACTGATATAATCGTCAAAACATTGAGCTGGGGTGTGTCTAAAGCAGAATTATATGGTTCTAAATAAGGTACAGATAAAGAATAGATTAGAACAGAAAATAATAAATATGGATTATATTTAAATTCAACCACAAAAATTATTAGTGACAAAAATAGAAAATAACCAATACTGTAATTAACAAATCGAAAAGGTTCATAAATTCCCTGAAGTGACCAGAAAACGAAAACAAAGATATTAATTTTAAATGATGATTTAATCGACTCTGGAGTTTTTTTATTTTGTAACCTCAAAATTAAAATAAGAAATAAAGTAAAAATGACTGAAATTGCAAAATATCCAATATAGCTTTGAGTTATCTGTGTATTGCAAAGTAAAAATGTATCCAACGTTTGACAATTAGTTGTAGGTTCTCCCTTTATTGAGTCTATAATCCAATAAAACTGATTATGAACATCTCTATGCCAATCATAAAATTCATAATTAGAAAAATAAATAATAGTACGATAAAATATTTGAAAAATTACCAAATAAGAAAAATTAACTAAAGTTTGGTATAAAAATATTTTTCTTTCCTTAAAAATACTAAGTAAAAGAAAAATAGATCCATATAAAATTGCTGACAAATGAGCTAGTGAAAAAAAACCAAGAATTACAAATAATTTTTTATTTTGTTTTATTTCAGAATTAACTTTTAAATAATTATTTAAAACTAAAAGAAAAAGAAGGAAGGGTATATTGCCAACTGAGGATAGAAAGACATTCCATCTTATACTAGGAATGCTTATTAAGGAAAATATTAAAAAATAATCGATTATTTTATCAAATTTTAAATTTATTAATTTAGCAAATTCAATAACTATACAAATTAAAATTAGTATCTGCATAAAAACAAAGGAGAGTCTAAATATTTGATACTCAGACAAATTAAAAAAGCTAAAAATTGAAAATACATATCTGAAGAGAGATAATGCAAAAACAAAAAGAGGTCTTCCCTGGTAGGGGTTTACCTTGTCAAAAAAATTTTCAACTGATTCAGAGGCAAATTGATATGGACCCTCATCGCAATGAATAGGTATTCTTATATTTTGTTGTTGAAAATTATTTATTTCAACACACCAAAACTGTAGATTTGTTGAGTTATCAAAAATATAAAAATCAAATACATATAAAAGAATCACAAAGAAAAAGGTGGATATGAAAAGTTTGTAGGTTTTGTTTTTTAACATAAAATTCTATTTACTAATTTTACTAAACAAAATATTTTCTAGTAATTAAATTCCTACTCAAAAATATAAAATTATTAGACTACTTACAGAATCGAATCATAATTTATGGAAACTTTATCAAATAAATCAATTAAGAACATTAAAAAATTCTTATACAAAATTTTATTTTTTGTAACCTTTTACTATTCTTCAATAACACTATATCTCACTTATAGCATTATTGATTCTCCTGATTTTTCCAAATATTACAATTATTTTCTTTTTTATTCCGGAAATATTGAGTCCCTAAATCTTGAACAAGGTCATATATATTTTTTTATAAATTATATTATTCTTTACTTTTTCTCTGCCACCTATGAATTCTTTACGTTAAATGAGCTTTTAAATTTATCTATCCACTTTGTTAATTCTTTTATATTTTTATTTGGTTGCCTTGGATTAATTAAATTTTTAAGTAATAAATATAAAGTAGAAAATATTTATTTAATACTTTCTATTCTTTGTATAACACCTCCTGCGATGGAGCTAAGAGTTACATTGAAACCAGAAATACTAGCTTTTGCAGCTATTGGTTGGTTGCTTTACTATATTGACTTAATTAGCGAACAAAAAAAAACAATATACTTCATAAACCTAATTCTTCTATTTAGTATCGTAATAACATCAAAAATATCTATCGCCATACTAATTTCTATTATTTTAATTTTTAATACATTTCTAAATAATAAAAATTTAATAAAGCAAATTAATCTGAAACATATAATTCTGTTTTTTGTAATTATTGTTGGTTTGTTGTTTGAAAATTATAAATTGAATAACCAATTTATAACTACCGTAGAACATGAAGAAAAATACAATAACACTGCGAACATCAATTTTTTTCATACTTTTAATTCGCGTGAATTTATCGATAATCCAAACAAATATTTTTTTTATGATTCATTTTTAGGGATTACATTATTTGATACATTTAATGATTTTTTTGGATTTTATTCAAATTCAGAACATACAGAATTAAACAAAGATAGAAAGAGTTTTTTTAAAGTTGTTTTTAGAGGAGGACAAGTTCTTCCTATTAATGTCAAATTTGATAAAGCCGAAAAAACATTTACTTTTTCTGGGCTATACGATAGGGGTTGGAATGAAAGTAACTATATTGACGAAATTAGATTAAAAATTAGTTTTGTTTTTTCAGCAATTTTTTATTTCATGCTTTTCCTTTTTGCAGTTTTTAATCGTGAAATAAGAATTATCATGCTATCACCATTTATATCTTTGTTTATTTTATCGTTATCAGCTCTTGGGGTATTTGGAACCAAAAATTTTGATCCAAATACTGGGGATAGTTTTAAATCTTTCTATTATGGATTTTTTGTTCTGGTCTGTTTTGTAATCCTTTTGTGTGAGGTGTTTAAACATAATTACTTTAGAAAAATAATATCAATTGTGTTAGTTTTACTAATGCTGTTTTTTATTGGCTTTCCATTTAACTACACACAAGCAAATGAAGAATCCGTAACTTTCAAGAATTCCTATTTGCCATTTTGTGAAATAAATACTCCAGTTATTAATACTGTATTAAGTATAAAAAAAGAGGTTCAATGCAATAATGATGACATTAGCATGAACTTGATTAGCCCAGATTCAAATCTTGATAGCTTATCATTTAAATTCAAGAAATTTCCTTTTTTTAATTTACTACTTCTTGTTTTATATTTCTCGCTATTTTTTACAAAAATAAGAAAAAGCAATTTATTAGAATTAATTAATGATTAATTATTATAAATTACTTAGTAATGATGTAGTTAATTTTTGTGGTGAATATCCAGAAAACTTTACAAATATAGACATTTCAAGTAATCCTGATTATGTATTTGAAAATGATGCTAATTTTGAAACCGTACAATTATTTGATGTTGAAGGGAATAAAGTTTTTGTAAATTCTTTTGAAGAATGTCAACATTATGTTACTGGGGGTTGGAATTTTATTCCTAACCAAATAGATGAAGGTCAATACCACAGCGCCCTTTCAGTTTTTTCAATTTTATTTACTTTCGTTGGATATTTATTTGTCAGAAAATTCTTAATAGGAAGCTACAATGAGAACAATTAGTAATAATAACTTAATTATTTTTAAATTAGTTATTATTATTTTTTTAATTTTAATTCCTTTTTCAATTTCAGACTACACAGATAACATTGTTCCAGAAAAAATAACTTCTGATCTTCGTTTTTATGAGATTAATACTTGCAGTATTTCCCTTAATGAATTCTTGATTCATAATCCTAATGTAATTTATCAAGATCATTACAAAATTAGATTCAATAACTACTCCTCCATAAAATGTTTTGGGTTAATCACTGGAATTGATCAAATAAATCATGAATTTTATATTTCGATAGGAACAAATACTGTTGTTAATTTATTTTTACAATTAGGGTTTTGGCTTTTAATTATTTCCTTAATAAAAAAGAATCATTTTAAAAAATTGAAATTTGTTGAATTCATATCCATGGGATTAGCATCTCTATTAATTTTATTATTAATTTATTCTGAAAAAAGATTTTATAGTAATGCATTTTTTGAACTAGATTTAAATATAAAATTATCTTTTATATATTTATTAACTTACATAATATTTTTATGTTTTTATAGTTTACAGGTACTAAACAGTAGATCTTATCATTTAATAAACTTTCTACCCTTCACCTTTTTATTTATCGGTGTGTTTAGTGGTATGAATATTTATTTTTTGTTTCTTTTCTTCACTCTTGAGGGAATTAAAAGTGTTATAACCCAAAAAAATATAAGAAAATACTTTAATTATCTTAATTTTTTAGTATTTTTTTGGGCTTACAGTGCAGTTGGAATGTTTTATTATTTAAAACCAGACAAAATTAGAGGCTTATCGCATGCAGATTATAATTTTCTATCTGTATTTATATGGAGTTATATTATTATTTTTTCAATTATTGGAGCCTATAGGTACATAAATGCAAGAATAAATTATGTAGATTTTAATATATTGAAAAACAATTTTCTTATGTCAGGTTCTGTAATATTAGTTCTTGGATACTTGAGTTCTTCAATGCCTTATTTTAATTTTTTGAACTATTATTATTTTGGCCAAACAAAATACAGTACCGATAACCAAAATTTGTTCAGTATTGATTCGTGGGGTGTCACTGAAGCATGGAGGGGTTTCTTTCCTAGTGCTGAAACTATTGGAGAATTTTTTGCTTTAGCTATTCTTTTATCATTCCTATACAAAAAAAATTCTAAATTACATTATGTTCTAATAGTTTCAGCATTTATTGGCCTTTTAGCTTCAAATAACAAAGCAGCATTAATAATGTTAATTCTTTGCATTATTCTTAAGTTGATTCACAAAAAAGACTTAAATTTAACTAATAAGCTTTTTTATTTTTTACCAGTATTTTTAATTCTTATTTACTTTATAAGGTTAGAAAATATTTTTTACTCTCTTGAATTTAGTGCAAATAAATTAATTCAAATGAGTAGCAGTTATGGTCTAGATGTAGGAAAATCATCAGCTTTGATTTTCTTGGAAAATTTAGAGAGCGAAAATAGGTTTATTAGATTCTTAATTCTATCTTTTAGTTTTATATCGTTTTTAATTAATCGATCAGAATTATGGGGTATATTTTTTGCAAGATATAATCCCACTGCTTTGGAACTAGTTTTTGGTACTGGTCCATTTGTCTTATCAAATCATTATGGAGAAATAGATATTTTTACAAAACGTGTTTTTACTGGAACTGAACTTGGCTTTTTACTTCCCCACTCATCCCTTTTACTAATTTTAGTTTTTACAGGTCTTTTTGGATTGTTGGCACTTGCTATATTCTTATTTAATACGCTTCGTAAAATTCGAATCTTAGATTACAATTTGTTTCTTATTGGGTTTTTTATATCTGCTAATTTAATTAAAAGTGACTCAATTCTTTATTTTCCATCTTTATTAATTTATATGTTATTTTATAGTTTGATGAAGAAAAAATATAAAGTATTACTTTAATTTTATAAATTTGCTCTTAGGAAATTTTGATTCATATGATTCTTTAATTTGATCAAAAAAGTTCCAAGCTAAAACCAAAACATTATCGAAATTATTAATAGATTTTTCTGGAGACACAATTTTTATTCCTGTACCAGGAATATATTTTTCGTGCTTAAGTTCATTGTCTTCAAGGGTGAATTCTAAAATATTTTCATCAATTCCAAAATAATTGAGAACAGTAGTTGCTTTAGCGGGTGCTGCAAATCCAATAATATTTTCCCCGTTTTCTATAATTTTATTAATATTACTTAGAGAATTACTTTTAACTTTTTTAACTTTTTTACCAAAACTCTCATAAGTTTTATAGTTATTTAATCCATATTTTATTTCAATATTTATAAACTCTTGTACACTCTTGTGAATTTTTTTTGTTTTATCCTTTGAAGCGTAGACTCTAATAGAGCCTCCATGAGTATCGACTTTTTCAATTTTATAAATTTTTAAATTGGTATTTCGAAATAAATTTTGTAAAGATACCAGACACCAGTAATTAAAGTGTTCGTGATATATATTGTCAAAAGTTAAATCTTTTAAAGTATTAAGAAGATATTGTACTTCGAAAACAAAAACTCCTTTTCTTTTCAAGACATTATCAACATTGTTTAATATTCCCTTTAGATCGTCTGCGTGAGCAAAAACATTAAAAGCAGTGGCTACATCTACTGGTCCATAAGTGTTTAAGATTTTATTTACAACCTTGTTGTTGAAATAGCTATTAATAGTTTTTAATCCGTTTTTATTTGCAAGTTTAGATAAATTTTTAGCTGGCTCTATTCCAATGGCATTGATGTTTAAATCAATCAATGGCTTTAAGAAAATTCCATCGTTGCTACCAATGTCTACAACGGTTGAACTCTTTTTTAAATTAAACTCTTTTTTTAACTTTTGAGCAAAATTTTCAAAATGACTTCTAAAAGACTTGGAAGTTGATGATAAATAAAGATACTCATCAAACATTTTTGATGAGGGTACAGCGACACTTAACTGTGAATTAAAACATTTCTTGCAAAAAACTAGCTCTAAAGGGTACTCGTCATATTCATCATCTTTATTTTGCAATAAATTGTTTGCTAAAGGCGACAAACCAAGGTGTAAATATGGCTGTAACTCTTCTGAATTACAAACTCTACAATCAGTTTTGTAACTATCTAAAATATTTTTGGCTAAGTTTTCATCAACTAGTTCATATCTCATCGTATGTGTTGTTCCATAATTTTGATGTTCTCTTTCACCAGTAACAAGGTTTAACAATACTGAATCCTCTAAAAATACCATAGTATGTGCTACATTTGGTGGAATAATAGAAAGCTCGCCTGCTTTAACTAAGAGTGTTTCTACTACAGAATTTTCTTCTAATAAATTTTTTGTAATACTTATATAGCTTCCAGAAATTAGTAAACACCTTTGCGTTTGTATAGGATGATAATGGTTACCCCTTATGCTACCTCTTACCGAATCAACGTACCCAATCATATTAATTGAGTCATCAAAGTAGTAATTCGATATTAATCCTCTACTATCTTCGTAATTGTCTTTGCCATTAATCTTTACTTCGTTTTTAGTTATTTTTTCTTTATCACTCCAATAATCAACCATTTCACTTATCGAATTTTTTAAGTTATATAAAAAACTAAAGCCTAAGTCTTTAATTTTTTTATTTGATAACCCATAACCTAGATTGGGAATTTCATCACTGGTTGACTTGATAGTTATTTTTTTATTAACTTTTTTACAAATATCTGCAACTTGTTTAACTGATAGGGTCTCATTAGAAATATGAAAGATTTCATTATTTATTTTTTCATTTTCCCCTACAAAATGCATTGCTCTAGAAACATCTGTCACATTTACTAAACTCTTAAGCTGCTTGCCTCCACCAAAAAGACTGATATTTCCATTTTCAGCTGTTATTTTTGCAAATAAATTTGGCATTATGTTGAGCCTTGTAGAATCATAAGAATTGCCATAAACAGATCCGAGTCTTAGTATTACATAATTTTTTTCTGAATTGATTAGGTCTTGTTCAGATTTATGCTTTGTCTTTGAATATTCTAAAACTGGAACAGGATTTTCATTCTCTGCAAGATTCTTTTTTACAGTATCTAAGCCCTCAAATACAACATGCGTAGAAGGAAAAATGATTTTGCATGACTCTTTAGAATATTTGATCATATTCATAGTGCCTTTTATACCCACCTTCTTTATTAAATTGTTTAATTTTTTATCTTCTTGAGACGATGTTTGAGGTACATCAGTAATTCCTGCGAGGTGATAGATGATATCAAAATCGGGTATAAATTCTTTAATTTGTTTTTCGTTTAAAATATCTAATTGTTTGTAACCTATGCCCCAAACTTTTAATAGATTAACTCTATTAGAGTAGAATTTATTATCAATTACTTCTATTTCATAGTCGTTTGAAAAGCCAGAATATATTTTTGCTAACTCCATCCCAATATACCCAAGACCACCAGTGATAAGAACTTTTTTCATATATTTCCTGAAGTTAATACTAGTTTTAAAAAAACTTTAATATTCAAAACATTACCTAATTTTAAATTCTTAATAATTTATTAGTTATTCTTGATTTAATAATATATGTAATTTGCTTGAGAGTTTTTTTGTCGTATCTGTGAAGGGTTGAAGAAACAGAATTAAATTTTGAAGTTACTAAAGAAGGTTCTGACCAGTATACTTTTAAGTCTAATTTTCTAATAACACTATTCATCCACATATCTGCAGAATGGTTAAAAGGTATAAAATTTTCGTATAATTTCTTGGCAGAATTGAAATTAACCAAATAAAATTGTGCTGCCCTAGTTGCCCCATGAGCTATAATTTTTCCTTCTGAATTTTTTGTAATACTGTTTTTTTTAAGATACACCAGTTTATCTTCTGTTACATTACCCTCATTTAATTCATCAAAATTACTAAAAATTGAATCAAAAATTATGTCCCAGTCTTCATCCATTTCCTGAAGATATTTTTTAATCCTTGTTTGAACATTTTCATAAAAGCCACCAATATTATCTTCCATTATTACAGCTATTTCAATATTATTTCTTACAATATCTTCTAGCGCTAGGTAGTGTTTGTAGCTACAACTAATCCACCCATCAGGTATTTTCGAGTTTTTCTGTACTACTTTACGTTTAATTTCATACGTTAATTCATTTTTATTTGGATGATTTATAAACTTTACATTGTCTAATGAAATATTGTTTTCGTTAAATAGCTTGACCATATTCTCATATCTTTTTTGGTCCAGGTTGTGGATAAGGTAATAATTTATATTCATATTATTTTTCATTTAAATAAAAGTTTGTTTTTATTATCCCATATATTAATTTAAATTTATCGACACTATTTATATCAGGTGATTTTAAAATTGATAAAAGAGGAGCAACTTCATGTTTTTTAAATTTTGCCGTAGCATGATATTGATTAGCAAAATATTTCTTATAAGCTTCCTGATAATATCTACTAAGACTAAGAAAAACATTTTCAAAATACCAAGGCTTCTTACTTCCTGAATAATGCAAAAAACATATGTTGATATCGCTTGGTAGTTTTTCAGCATAAATGCTTTCCGAAGGCGTATAATTAAGTTCTCTAGGTAGCTCCAAATATTGCCCGTCAAAAAATAAATTCATTAAATCTTGATCCCAATAGATAATGTTCTTATAGTTATTATTCATTATCCCCAAAAGACTTTTAGTAAGATTAAGTTTTTGCCACTGCTTATAATCAATTACTATTAAACCAGCATTAAAATATCTATCATTTTTGAGACCTAAGTTAATAAAAAATTCTTCTGAAGTTTTACGCTCTCCTTCGGTAAGCCCTGCAAGAGCCACTCCTTTAGACTTAAGACTTTCTACTACTTCTTTAATTTTCTGTTCGGGGTTCTGTAAACATAAAATATCTGCATCTACATATGTCAAAAAATCTATATCTTGCGGCAAATAATTATCAATAAATACTCTGAAATAAGTTGCATAAGTAACATGTGAATTATGTAAATTTGGAAAATTATGTTTTTTGTCTTCAAATTTATATATTTCGATACTATTTAAATTATTATTTTTTTTTATTTTTTTGAGATACTTTTCAAAAGATTCAGGTTGGTCATGAATAATATAAATATTTAATTTGTTTTCAACATTATCAAGGAGAGATAGCATAGATATAGTCGCTTGAATATTATAATTTGCATCGAAACAATATAAAAAACTATTCACTATTTAAATCTAGTAATAAAAATATGTTATTTATTTTCAAAGATAAATATTTATTTCCAAACAACTTATTTAACAACGGATTATTAAAATTTATTTAATGTCTAAAATTTCAATATTCACTTCTATGACGAATCCTGAAGAAAGAAGGGATCCGTGGAAAGAGGCTTTAAACTGTTACGAATCGCTTGCAGATGAAGTAAAGATTATTGGAAATGATTTTCCATATGAATTTAAGTGGGATTATTTTAGAAAAATTTTTCAAGAGGCGTTTAATGAATGTAAGGGTAGCTGGGTTTTTAGAATGGATGTTGATTATTTTTTTCACGAAAAAGACTTGAATAAGATTAAATATTTTTTAAAAAAATTTGAAGATTATCCAGCTATAGCCTTCCCTCAATTCCAGTTTTTTACTCTAGATAGATACCAATTAAAAACCAAAATTTGCCTAGCTTTAAATAAGAAAAAATTTCCTAACATACAATTAAATGGAGGTGGAGACTTAGTTTTACCTACATTAAATGGTGACCTAATAAAAGTATCAGATGTACCAAATATAAATATTCCAATTTATCAATACGAATCCACCTTTAGAACAAAGGAGATTATATCTGAAGATCGAGCAAGGTTTGCTAGGGCTTGGTTTAGACAGTTTGGAGATTATGGAAATAGAGGTGGGGGTACTGCTGATTTAGCATATGATGCTTGGTTTTTGATGATACAGGATAGATATAGAAAGCACACATTTAAAATGAAATTAGACAATCACCCAATTTTTATAAAAAATAAATTAAAAACTGTTCATAAAGACCAGTTTGGGTATGACGCGTTTGGGCTAAAAAATTTAACTAAAAGAGAATTTATTTATTATTTAAAAGGATATAAAGATAAATACTTTTAACCTTTGCACTATTTTAATTCTATTAGATCTATCAAGCTCTTACTGAAATGTTTTGAAGTATATTTACTTTTTACTTTTTCTAGGGCGTTTTGAGAAAGCTTACTCCTTAATTTCTCATCATTCATTAATTTTGTTATTTCATCAACCCAAACATCTACATTTGGTTCTAGTAGTATGATGTCCAATTCATCCAACAAGTTCTTTGGATTCCAGAATCCAATAGTTTTTGTCATAATTACTGGAGTTTGGCATGCCATAGACTGGAGGCAAACACTTTGACCAGAAGGTTGAATAGAATTTTTAAGTGGAATTAACGTAATAGTACTATTTGAATAAAGCTCTCTTATTTTTTGATCTGTCAATTTATCAGAATGCCAGTCACCAGAGATTAATTCAACGTTTTGAAAACTTAATTCATTTTTTGTAAATCTTTTACTTATAATTTTGAAATCAATTTCTGGTAGTTTTTTAACTAAATTTATTAAAAAACCATAATCCCTGTTTAAATCATTTCCAATAAATAATAAAGAATTTTTTTTAATATTATTTATTTCTTTCTTTTCCCAAAAATCTATATCAACACCAAAAGGTATGTTATGTATTTTTTCTTTATATTTAGTGTGCAATTTTAATGCTGTATCGTACTCAGGTTCGCTAATAAAAATGACTCTAGATATATTATTAAATATGAATTCTAGCAATATTTTGGATATGAAATTTTTTTTATAGTTCATCATTCCCATTGCAAATACATTTACCTTTATATCTTTCTTCTTAAATCTTGGAAGATAAAAAAGAAAACTAAACAATAATTGTTGGTTGCCAAAAAATAATTCAGTACTTGTCAAAACTCTTTGTTCGTCCTCTGAAGATAAAACATTTTCAAAATGAATACCAATGCCTGTCAGCTTATTAATCAACTTAGTAAGAAACTTTTTAATGAAATTTTGTTTAAAAGATGTTTCAACTATTTTGGTATCATAGTTTTTTTTAAAATCAAAAAATCCATAAAACATTTCTTTTGCAAAAGAGTCATTATTTTTAATTTTATTATTTCTTCCACTTCCAAATATGTAAGTAATTTTATTTTTCTTCATAGCTTTAAAAATTTGTATTTTTAAATAAAGTAATTTCTCTATATTTAGAGGATGCAATAGGTTCGAATCCAGAATTCATTAGGTTTAAAAATACCTCTGGTGTTGTTCTTAATTGTTCAGGTCCTTTTTCAGGACCATGGTCAATAGTGACATACTTTGTATTTTTTAAAGTTTCTTTGGCTCCATTAAGAATTTCTTCCTCATGACCTTCACCGTCTATTTTTATAAGTTTTACATTTTTGAAATTGAAGTAATCTAGAGGCTTAACCTCGATTTTATAGCTTTTACTAGAATCACTTTTTTCCAATGAAGTGTCTGCTCCAAGAGAGTCTATAAATAATTCTTTTTTGTCATCAATATCTGACAAGCCAAATTTATAACTCATTCCATTCTTGAATTTAAAATTTTTTTTCAAAGCCTCATAAATCTCTAAGTCTGGTTCAAATGCAATAAAATTAATTTCTGGAAATAAATTATAAAAATACGGATACAACTCTCCAACGTTTGACCCACAATCAATCACTGTGTCGTCTTTATTAAAACTGATTTGATTAAGCAGGTAAGCATTTGCTAAATGTTGAGAAAATTTATTAATTCCACTCAGCATTCTTGTAAATCTTTTATTTGTATAATAAAACTTGTCAGAATTTTCACTTACGACATAAAACTTGTCTTCAAGTTTTGTAGTAACCTTTGAGAAACTTAATCTGTTTATAAAAAAACAATAAACACTTCCTGAAAAAATTTTTTCAACTTGTGAATAAAATAGGCCAACTAAGAAGTAATAAAGCTTTTTAATAGCTCTCATGTTTGAGGTATTTAAATTATTTAAAATATAGGTTGGAGTATTAATTAATTCCGGCATTTTTTAAATTATACATTTAATAATTAGATACTAATTACCTACAAGAAAAAATGTGAGTAATTGTAGTATTAAGATGTGAAAGTTTTAGTTGTTTTTACATATGGTTATTCTTTAAAGACATGGTTTGAATCAGGAACAATTGAAAGAGAGCTGTCAATTTATAGGGAACTGCACAAAAAATTTCAGCATAAATTTATATTTGTCACATATGGTGATGAATCAGATGAAAATTATATTCAAAATGATGCTGGACTTGAGGTAGTACCAATCTACAAATTTATAAATCATTCAGAATACAAATTAATAAATATAATCAAATCTATCGCGTTTCCATTTTTGCAAATAAGTCAGTTTAAAGATATTGACCTTATAAAACAAAACCAATTACTAGGATCTTGGGTTTCTGTCTTATTTAGTAAGCTTCTAAAAAAACCTTTGTTTACAAGAACAGGATACGATATGTATAAATTTAGTATTGAAGACAAAAAAAATGTAATTATAAAATACTTATACCTTTTTTTAACAAATTTTACTTTGAGATTTTCTAATCTTTACTCTGTTTCAAACAATGCTGATTTTGATTATTCAAAAAAAAAATATTCATCATCAAAAAAGATTATCTTGAGTCCCAACTGGGTATTGCCAAACAAGAGTATGGAGTTTGATAGTAGGTTCTCCAATCGCATTTTGTGTGTAGGTAGATTGGTAAATCAAAAAAACTTTTCATACATTATAAAAGAATTTAAAGATTCACATTTTGAAATAGACATAATTGGTGAAGGGGAAGAATATGAAAGTCTTAAGCATCTCTCATCGAATTTGAATGTAAAAGTTAATTTTTTAAAAAATGTTAAAAACGATCTGCTTTTAAGAAAAATGAGTGAATACAAATATTTTATTTCAAGTTCTTTATTTGAAGGCCATCCCAAAACTGTAATTGAAGCAATGTCTTCTGGTTGTATAGTTTTTTTATCAAATATTCAAAATCATTCTGAATTAATTACTAATGGAAAGGATGGATTCATATTTAATTTAGAAAAAAACAACTTAAAAAAAATATTTCAATTAAATGTAAGCAAATCTAATGATTTAGAAAAGGTATCATTAAATGCTATTAATAAATCAATTAGCAAATTTGGATTGGAAAAAATTTGTCATGAAGAAAATGAGAACTATAACAGACTTCAAAAAACTAATTTATAGAATTTAGATATCTTTGCAGTGTATACATTTTCCAACATCTTAAAGCGTTGAATCTTGAGTTGTGACTGAATAGTTTTTCTATTTGCTTTTTATTTTGTTGGAATAAATAATTTCCGTTAAATAAAGTTTCTTGGATTGTGTTTTTATTTTCTTCAGTGTATTTTTCGACATTAAAAACAAATCCCATTTTTTTTCTATTTAAAAATGAACTATCAAAATCTTTAGATAAAATATTTTTAAGTATTTGTTTTTGGTCTTTATTAATATAGCTCTGTTCATCAACGGATAACATGTATTCTAATAACCTATGATCTACAAACGGTGATCTAACTTCTAAAGAGTTTGCCATTGAGGTTCTATCTACTTTAAGCATCATTTGCTCCATTAGGTAGAATTTATATTCTGTAAACATAAAGTTTTTGTAGTTTGAATGCTTATCAATAGTAAATTTTGTTAAAAAATCACTTTTATATTTAATATTTAGAATCTCTAATAGCTTTTTATCCTCAAAATAAGAGCTGTATGCAACTGATTTATTTTTTGAATTTTGTAGTATTTTTGCACCACTTCCAAAATATGAAGGATATGTATTGAAAATATAATTTATAACACTTTCATTTAAATTTAGAGAGTTCAAGACATTGTTGGTTCTATCATAGCCAAAAGCGAGTTCGTCCCCTCCATCTCCTGATATAGCAACTTTATATTTTTGAGCAATTAACTTTGAAATAGAATATGATGGGACAATTGAGGGGTCTGAATAAGGCTCATCGAATATTTCAATTGACTCATCAATTAAATTTTCAATTTCTTTACTGTTCAAATGTCTAACTGTATGATTTGTAGAATATTTATTTGCAACTAAATCTGACCATTTTGTTTCATCATACTTCTTGTCCTCGTAGCCAACTGTGAACGTATTTACTGTGTCGTTGATCTCCGTTTGTAGTTTTGCAATTAAAGTTGAGTCAATACCTCCAGATAAAAAATTTGCAATTGGCACATCGGAGACATTTCTTAATTTTATAGAATCTATTAAGAGGTCATAAAACACACCTTCATCAAAAAGATTATTGTCATAGTAATTTTCCAAAGACCAATAGTAATTTTTTAAAAAGCTATCTAATTTTTTTAAGTCAAACTCTATTATTTGAGAAGGTTCTACTTTATATATATTTTCAAAGATTGTATTAGGAGATGTAACAACGCCAAGGTTGAGATATTCATAAATTGAATTATCAGATACTTGTCTACCTCCAAGAAGCTTAACTAAGGATCTCAAATTCGAGCCA
>CEWG01123538.1_pt1 | contig 26936 bp, 21 predicted proteins | sample 361411 | NCBI WGS metagenome assembly CEWG01 (sample SAMEA2622173, study PRJEB7988) | marine metagenome | biome: marine biome (ENVO:00000447); feature: surface water layer (ENVO:00002042); material: "saline water (ENVO:00002010), including plankton (ENVO:xxxxxxxx)" | depth 5 m | reverse complement strand
TTATCAACTTCACTTACTAAATCGTATTTCATTTCTTGAATATAAACAAATAACTCATCTACTTTATCTTTAACAGAATAAGCTTTGTTTCTAACATCAGTAAACTTCTCAGGGTTATTTTGTACTGCACGATCAAAATCAGCATATGTTTCTAAATTTTTAAAATAAAAATTATCCGTAGAACTCTCTATACCACTATTAACTTCAAAAAATGAATTTAAAACCTCCTTTGATACGTTTAATGCAAGAAGTGCGGTTAACACTAAATACATCATATTTATCATTCGTTGTCTTGGCGATAATTTACCTGATGCCATATTGTTTTATTTTTTAATGTTTGTCAGTTACTAAAATCTACTTGTTCGGATTCATTGCATTAAGCATATTGGCATAAACTGAGTTTAGTTTCTCTAAGTTATCAGCTAGTGAACTAACTTGTTCTTGAAACTTTTTTGAATCTTCAACTGAAGTTTGTAAATTTTGTAAAAAAATCGTTGTAGCTTCCATTTGCTGATTAGAAGTTTGTAATTGTAATTCATATAAAGAATTTAATGCATTCATATTTTTTACTCCTTCTTGTATCTGTTCATTATATTCAGATATACCTGCTGCTGCTGAAACCGTCTCATTAAGTTGTTTAGCAGATTCTCCAAAAGCTCTTAATCCTTCATTTAGGCTTTCTACCAACTCGTTATCTATTTTAGCTTTAGCTAGTGCATCATCTAATTGTTGTGCTGGACGTTTTGCAGCTTTTGGATCTTCCATATTAGCAAGCTCCGGATATACAAGAGACCAGTCAGGCTCTTCATGTTGTTTTTCAAATGCTGAGAAAAAGAAAATAATTGATTCTAAGCTTAATCCCACCATCAGCATCAAAGATGCGTAAGGTAAACCTTCAATCTTAAATAATGCTCCTAAAATAACAACTGCTGCACCCCATCCATATAATTTTGGCATTAGCGCTTTGTACCATCTAGCCTCTGTAATATTCATAATATTTATATTTAGTTATGTAATTAATTTTTTTATTGAAAATCTTTTTTATCTCTTCCTAAAAAATCTACGACACATCTGAAACCTATGTATGATTTTGAGGTATCTTGATATTCAAATGTTCGTGTACTATTTTGCACAAAATATGCAACATCTTTCCACGAGCCACCTCTAATAACCTTTCTTTTCATAACTTCGTTTATATCTTCTTCAAGAGATCTGTCATCCCATCTTTCAGCGTTGTAGTGATAATCCATATTAAAATCATGAGTATATGAAAAAGCAGACTCATCAAATGCATTAGAAGTCCATTCTGCAACATTTCCTGCCATATCATATAAACCATACTTATTTGGATTATAAGATGCAACCTTTATAGATTTAAGACCACCATCCTGAACATAGTTACCTCTAAGTGGCTTGAAATTAGCAAGGAAACAACCTAAAACATTTCTTGTGTACGGCCCTCCCCAAGGATAAGGACTTGATTCATAGCCCCCTCTTGCAGCATATTCCCATTCAGTTTCGGTTGGAAGTCTAAAATCTGGTAATGTTGGCTGTTTATTTCTTCTTAAAAATTGATTCATCATTTTTGTTCTCCAGTTCGAAAATGCATTTGCTTGCTTCCAATTTACACCAACAACAGGATAATCATCAAAAGCTGGGTGCCAAAAATAATTTTTTGTATAAGGATCATTAAAAGAGTATGAATAATCATGTGTCCAAGTGAGTGTATCTGGAAAAATATTAACACTCACTGTGTGTATGAAATCTTTTCTTCCAGATCCTTCTCCACTGCTATTATTAGCTATTCTTTGACTTTTTACAGACGCTTTTTGAACATCAAAAACCTTGTAAGTATAAACATATAAAGTAGTATTAAATTGTGGTACACCATCAAGTAATTGATCATCGCCTAAATACACATTATTACTCATGAGGTAGTCTCGCACATTACCAACACCATCTGTTTCCCATCCAGCATCATTTAACTTTAATTTAACACTCCAATCAATTTTGTATGGTGCGGCATTGTTTCCTGTCATTATTGGTTCACCTTTCATATCACCACTTTCATATTTTTTAGCAAATTTTTCTGGCTCTGCTTTCGCTAAAAAAGTACGAACGATAGAATCTCTTACCCAATTTGTAAATTGACGATATTCATTATTTGTAATTTCAGTTTCGTCCATATAAAATGCACCTACTGAAACTGTTTTTGACTGAGAAATATTAGCAAAAGGGACGTCCTGATCAGATGGGCCCATAGTAAAACTTCCCTGAGGTATATAAACCATTCCATATGGATCTTCTGGATTCCAAACCGGTCTATCCTGAACACCGATTAATTCCCCATTGCCAGATCCTGCACATGCTCCTAATAGAGCAACTACAGAACTTATTAAAATTATTTTTTTCATATGTATTATTTTATCACTTTTAGTGAGTTAATATCAAATTTTTTATAAAAATCTTGGATTTTTATATCCAGACATAGATTTATTTGTTTTAATTTTAAAATTATAACCAAGCATAACTTCGAAAGAATTACTCATAGAATTAAGGACAGTCAGGTCATAAGCAAGGCCAAAACGTAAATCTTTTGTTATATCCATTCCTGCAAGTAATATTATCCCTTCATCTAGCCTATAACTAACGCCTCCCCACATCTGATTATTGTTTCCATTGGTATATACTAGATTAGAATTAATATCTAATTGAGATGTAGCACCATCAGACTTCAAATATAGAGAAGGATTTAACGATAAAATATCACTAATCTCGTGATAATATCCTGCAATTAAAAAATAATGTCTTTCTAAATCATAATCTTGACCATTTGACCATTCAATAGTTGGCTCATTTAAATGAAGCGAAGAAAACCCAATATAAATATCTTGTGTATTAAAATATATACCTGTACCAAAATCTATATTTGAACCTTTTGCATCACCAGAAGGAATAGCCTGATCACCTGACTGTGAAGGATTAAGTAAACTACCTTCTATACCACTTTGAAATACACCAATTGACATTCCCATACCAATTTGTCCTGTTGGCATTTCAATTCTATATGCGTAAGATGCTTGGAGACCTAAATTACTAAACTGTGCAATATCGTCTTTAACGATATTTAATCCAATTCCTCCATGAAGAAAAGGGATTTCAGCATCTATACTAAAATTTTGAGTTGAAGCTCCTGCTGAATTACCATCACCAAATCCAATCCATTGAGACCTATGCAAAACAGAGGTTGCAACAAGACCCCTGCTTCCAGAAAAACCAGGATTATTTGCAAGTTTATTAAACATGTTTTGACTAAACTGAGGCACCTGCTGAGCGGTAACACTCAACATAGAAAAAAAAGAAAATATTATAAGTAAAAACTTATTCATAGTTGTTAGTAGTTACAAAAAAATTTTCGCTAAAATAAACAAATTTTAATATAATATAACAAAAGCACTGTATCTTATTACATACAAGTCTCAAAAAAACAATATAAATCGCTAGTTTTCAAAACTATCTAATGTTATTTAAATTTACTTATTGTGTTTAACCATCTTTGTGGTATTTCTCCATTGTTAGCCATCTCATAATCTCTGTATGAACAAGCAACAAAATAGTTTTTTTTATTTTCACTACTTTCTAAGTTTATGGGTACACCCATCCACCATCTTCCAGAAATATTACTCTTGTAAAAACTAATTTGATTTTTACCATCTTCAAATGCAACTGTATACTTAGAACAAAGTTTAATATTAGGATTTAACTCATTCTTTCTGAAAATAAAACCTTCAATAAAATACCAAATCATTTGTGCTAATAAAAAAGCAGTTTGACCATTAACATCTAAATTTTGATTATACTCAAATATACCTACTGAACTAATTTTATCACTTAATCCAGCATATCTCATAATTGTACAAGCCTCCTCTCCAGTCAGGCCATTTGGAGATGAATAAATATTTGCAGAAGCATATTGATACTGAATAGATGAGATATCAAAATTTAAAAAATCAGAATTTCGCATTACAGGCTCCAACTCATGTAAATTTGCTTTTAAGTCCCCTAATCTTATAGAATCAAAACACATCTTTTCTAACATCTCAACAGCTAATTCAGAAACAAAATAGCTTTGATAAGCTAAATGATTAAAATGAAATAGAGAACTTGGCTTATAAGCAATGATTTTACCAAGATGCGACGTAGAATTTAGATTATCATCTTTTAAACCAATATCAAATTTTGAATCTACATTAGTCATTGTTATATACTGATTATTAGAACAATAAGCTTTATATAATGCGTAACTCAAATCATGCCCTCCTCCTATAACTATTGGTATAATGTTTTTTTCAATTAAATACTTGCATACTTGTTGAATGCTTTTGAACGTATCTTTTCGTTTTTGTTGTAAACTTAAATAGCCTAAATCAACAATGTTTAAGCTACATTTTAAATGAAAAGAATATAGAAAGCCACGAATTTTACAATTATCATAACAAATATTATTTTTAGATCCTTCAAATTCGGCAACATTAAATATCGCTATCTTAGCCTTATCAATTTTTGGAAAAAAATTTTGTCTGTGGATTTTTATCTGGCCACCAAGGTGTGTTGTTTCCCAATTTTTATTTTCAGTAAAAAATGATGATTTGTGAGGTTTAAAAAAAGATTGAAGATTCATCTTACTTAGATTTATTAATTTTACCTTTATGATTTTCCCATAAAATTAGACAATCCTCTTTAGTAAGATCTTTTGGTGTTTTATCCTTAGGAATCTTAATATTAATTTTTTTATTACTTTCGTTTACAAGTTGAATAAAGGGGCCGTATCTTCCATTTAAAATCTGAATAGATGGGACTCCGTCAAAAGAAGAAATAACTCTTTCCTTATCAGCTTGCATTTTAATTTTTATCAATTCAATAGATCTTTTCAACGTTATAGTTAATGGCTCCTCTTCATCTGTTTTTTTAATTGATGTAAATTTCCCATCGTATCTTAAATAAGGACCAAATCTTCCAATAGCAGTAACAATTTCTTTTCCGTTCCATAAACCAACCATTCTAGGCAGCTTAAATAAATCAAGAGCTTCATTTAATGTTATTGTCTGAATTTTTTGATTTTTTAATAAAGAAGCAAATTTTGGCTTTGGAGCATTTTCGTCATCTTGCTTTTCTCCTATTTGAGCCATTGGTCCAAATGGTCCAATTCTCACAATTACTTTTTTACCACTTGCAGGATCTGCACCTAGTTCTCTCTGACCAACAGCTTTTTCTGATATTTGTACAACTTCACTAACTTTTGAATGAAATTCTTTGTAAAAAGATGCTATCATTTGATTCCACACCTTTTTACCTTCAGCAATCATATCAAATTCATTCTCAACGGAGGCAGTAAAACTATACTCCATAATATTTGAAAAGTTTTCTTTTAAAAAATCTGTAACTACAATACCAATGTCTGTTGGAAAAAGCTTCTTTTTCTCAATTCCTGCTAAAGATATTTTTTCAGTTTCCTCAATATTTCCTTCTTTTAATATAATTAACTTTGAAATACGCTCTACTCCGTCTTTACTTTCATTTTCAATATAACCTCTTTTTTGAATTGTTGTAATTGTCGATGCATATGTTGAAGGACGTCCAATACCAAGTTCTTCCATTTTTTTAACTAAACTTGCCTCTGCATATCTTGCAGGAGGCCGAGTAAACTGTTCAGAAGCGACTGCCTCAACTAATTTTAAAATTTCACCATTTTTAATATTAGGTAAAACACCATCTCTTGTTTCATTAACATCATCTTTACCCTCTAAATATACTTTCATAAATCCTTCAAAAGTAATTACTTCTCCTTTAGCAATAAATTTTTCATTTGAATTAGACAATCTTATTTTGATGTTTGTTCTATCAAAAGTTGCATCGGACATTTGTGAAGAAATTGTTCTTTTCCAAATCAAATTATATAGCTTTTGATGTGAGCTTTCTCCTTCAATTGTTTTTTTATGCATATATGAAGGTCTGATCGCTTCATGTGCTTCTTGAGCTCCCTTAATTTTTTTGCTATAAACCCTCTCTTGCGCATAGTCAGCACCATATAATGTTGTAATTTCTTTTACAGCAGCTTTAGTAGCATCTTGTGATAAGCTTGTGCTATCTGTTCTCATATAGGTAATTAGTCCAGCTTCGTAAAGCTTTTGAGCAACAACCATAGTTTGACTAACCGAATAGCCTAATTTTCTTGAAGCTTCTTGCTGTAATGTAGAAGTTGTAAATGGTGGAACGGGAGATTTTTTTGCCGGTTTTTTTTCAATAGAATTAACATTAAAACTACTAACACTACACTTTTTCATAAAAGCATGAGCAATTTCGAAATTATCAAATCTTTGAGGTAGTTCTGCTTTAATTATTTTATTTTCTGTGTTTTTAAATTGTGCAGTTATCTTAAATGATGACTTAGAAATAAAATTTTGTATTTCATTTTCCCTTTCAACAATCAAACGCACAGCAACAGATTGAACACGACCTGCTGAAAGTCCTCTCTTTACTTTTTTCCATAAAACAGGAGATAATTCAAAACCTACCAGTCTATCTAAAACTCGCCTTGCCTGTTGAGCGTTAACTAAGTCCTTGTTTAACAATCTCGGATTTGCAACAGCATGTAAAATAGCTTTTTTTGTTATTTCATGAAAGACAATTCTTTTTGTTTTTTCTGCATCCAATTTTAATGCTTCAATTAAATGCCAGGCAATTGCTTCACCTTCTCTATCCTCATCTGTTGCTAACCATATAGTTTTAGCTTTTTTTGCAATGCTTTTCAATTGTTTTACTACTTTTTCTTTGTCCTTTGAAACCTCATATGTTGGTATGAAACCATTATCAATATCAATGGACATACCTCCTTTTTTTGGTAAATCTCTAATATGACCAATACTTGACTCAACAATAAAATCTTTTCCCAAAAAACCTTGTATAATTTTCTTTTTTGCTGGCGATTCAACAATAACTAAATTGTTTGGCATAAAATTATGTTTAAAATGATGGATGCAAATTTAAGTAGGTTTTTTGAAATTTTAAAATATTTTGTAAGTGACAATTTGTATTATATTATATATAATATAAATCATTAATAAACTGCCACATTGTCAGTTTTTTTATATTTTTGCAAAATTAAAATTTAATTTTTTGAATACAACAACTTTATTAAATAAGAAAGCTACAGAAGAAAAGCAACAAGGCAAAGTACTTGTGCTTGCTGACAAAGGACAAATAAAGCGCAAACTTTATATTGAAAGCTACGGATGTCAGATGAATTTTTCCGATAGTGAAATTGTTGCTTCAATTTTATCCAAGGAGGGATTTACTACAACGAAAGATATAACTAGAGCGGATCTAGTTTTTGTTAATACATGCTCTATAAGAGAAAAAGCAGAACAAACTGTTAGAAAAAGATTAGAGTTTTATAATTCAATCAAAAAATCATCAAATCCTAAAATGCTTGTAGGTGTGTTAGGATGTATGGCTGAAAGATTAAAAGAAAAATTTTTAGAACAAGAAAAATTAGTAAATATTGTTGTGGGACCTGATGCATATAGAGATCTTCCCAACATAATAAAAGAAGTTGAAGACCAAAAGAAATCTGTAAACGTTCTCTTATCACTTGAAGAAACCTATGCTGATATAAATCCAATTAGACTTAACAGTAATGGTGTTACAGCTTTTGTTTCAATTACTAGAGGCTGTGATAATATGTGTACATTTTGTGTAGTTCCTTATACAAGAGGAAGAGAAAGAAGTAGAGATCCTGAGAGTATTATAAAAGAGTGTACCGATCTTTTTAATAATGGGTATAGAGAAATCACATTACTTGGTCAAAATGTAGATTCATATTTATGGTATGGTGGCGGACCAAAAAAGAGTTTTAAAAAAGCAAGTATTGATGCAAGAAGAAAAAGCCTAAATTTTGCAGATTTATTAGAAAGAGTTGCACAAATAAATCCAAATTTAAGAATTAGATTTTCAACATCAAACCCACAAGATATGACCGTTGATGTACTTAAAAAAATAGCTAAATATGAAAATATTTGTAATTATATTCATTTACCGTTGCAATCAGGAAGTACAAGGATTTTAAAATTGATGAGAAGAGGATACGACAGAAAAAGATACATTCATTTGATCGATAATATTAAAAAGATAATTCCAGATTGCGCAATATCTATGGATATAATTACTGGTTTTTGCACTGAAAAAGAAGAGGATCATAAAGACACGCTCTCTCTTATGGATTATGTAAAATATGATTTTGGATATATGTTTAAGTACTCTGAAAGACCCAATACGCCTGCAGCGAGAATGGATGATGATGTAAATGAAGCAATTAAACAAAAAAGATTAGTAGAGATAATTGAAAAACAAACTAAACACTCTCTAATAAATATGAAAAATAAGATTGGCAAAACACTTAAAGTACTCATTGAAGGGGTTTCTAAAAAATCAAATAATGATTTTTATGGAAGAACAACTCATAATGCAACCGTTGTTTTTAAAAAAGAAAACTATAATATAGGTGAATACGTAATGGTGAAAATTGAAGATTGCACATCAGCAACGCTCAAAGGAAAAATAATTTAAAATGAATATACAACAAACAAAAGCAAGATTCGGAATTATTGGAAATTGTCCTAAATTAGAAACTGCTATAAATGTATCTTTACAAGTTGCGCCAACTGATATTTCTATTTTAGTAGTAGGAGAAAGCGGAACAGGTAAAGAAAATATTCCAAAAATTATTCATCAAAATAGTAAAAGAAAACATAATCCATACATTTCAGTTAATTGTGGTGCTATTCCAGAAGGCACCATTGATTCCGAACTTTTTGGGCATGAAAAAGGGTCATTTACTGGAGCCCATGACAATAGAAAGGGCTATTTTGAATCAGCCAATGAAGGAACAATTTTTTTAGATGAAGTCGGAGAACTTCCTATTGCATCACAAGCAAGATTATTAAGAGTTTTAGAAAATGGAGAGATAATTAAAGTCGGATCTTCAAAAACTCAAAAAGTTAATGTTAGAATTATTGCAGCTACTAACGTTAATTTACCTGAAGCTGTTAAAAAAGGTAAATTTAGAGAAGACTTATATTACAGATTAAATACTATTAGCATTAATCTACCTGCTTTAAGAAAAAGAGGTGATGACATCAACTTATTATTCAAAAAGTTTGCAGGTGATTTTTCTGAAAAATATAATACATCACCAATCAAATTATCTGAAGAAGCATTAGAAGTTGTTCTTAAATATCCTTGGCCAGGTAACATAAGACAATTGAGAAATTTTGTTGCTCAATTATCCATAATAGAAAAAGAAAGATTGATTTCTTTAAACAAAGTCAGAAGTGTGTTACCTAAAGTAGACACCAATGAGATTATCAAATTTCATGATGAATCAAAAGCCGAACTTTCTGAAAGAGAAATATTATATAAAGTCCTTTTTGATATGAAAAAAGATTTAAACGAATTAAAAAAGGTTACATATAATTTGATACAAAAAAAAGGTAATACTGAAATATTACAATCACTAAACACTACAATTTTCAACAAGAAAGGAAAAGAAGAAAAAGTTATTTTAAAGCAAGAAAAAATACCTCAAACCATCAATATTGAAGAATCCCTATCTTTGTTTGAACATGAAAAAAGATTAATCCAAAAATCACTTTTAAAACACAAAGGAAAAAGAAAAAATGCGGCTTCTGAACTTGGTATTTCTGAAAGAACCCTTTACAGAAAATTAAAAGAATTTGGATTATGAAAATAATGAAAATTATCACTGTTTTAGTTTATTTTGCATTAGTTTCATGTAATATATATTCTTTTTCTGGCGCTTCAATTACTAATGATGTAAAATCATTTTCTGTTGACTATATAAACTCACAAGCTACTAATTCTCCATCTTCTTTAAATCAATCAATAACAGAAAATTTACAAACTCTAATTTTAAATCAAACCAATCTAAGTCTAAAAGAAAAAAGTATAGCAGATTTAAATTTTAAAGGAACCATAATAAAATATGACATTAAACCAATTGCAATAACTTCAAATGAAACTACTGCCCAAAATAGACTAACAATAAATTTAAAATTAGAATACACTAATAATAAAAATAAAGATTTAAATTATAATACTACATTTACTAGATACAGAGACTTTGATAGTTCAATTAACTTTTCTGATGTAGAATTAGTTTTAATTGAGGAAATAACAAAAGAATTAGCTGAAGATATTTTTAATAAAGCATTTGTAAACTGGTAATGAGAATAGAAAAAATAATATCATTGATTGAAAATCCTGATAATATTCTAAAAGGAGAAATTATATATCTTGATGAATTAATTTCAAAATATCCATATTTTCAAACTAGTTATTTAATTCAGACAAAAGCATTATTAAATTTTAATAGTATTAGATATAACAATTTTTTAAAAAAAACAGCTGCATATTGCATAGATAGAAAAACTCTATTTAATTTAATAACATCAAAGAAAATACAAAAAAATCATTCAAATGATGTAAATGCATTTGATGAATTAAAAAAACAATCATCACTAACTCAAGTTAAAATTGAAGAATCATATTCTTTTTCGGAATGGTTATCTCTTCACAACTTAAAAAAAATTAAAAGGAAAAAAACGATAGATAATACCTTAATAAATGAATTTTTAAATAAAAATGAAATAAAAAAAATTACTAATAAAAAATTTTTTACAGCTAATAATGCAGCAAAAGAAAGTTTAATTGAAAATGAAGAATTAGTAACACCAACATTAGCTAAAGTTTATTTTGAACAACAACATTATGAAAAAGCAATAAATGCCTACAAAAAATTAATTTTGAAATATCCAAAAAAAAGTACTTTCTTTGCAGCCCAAATAGAATTAATAAAAAATAAAATAAAATAATCATGTCAAACGTCTTAATTGTTCTTATTATAATAACCTGTGTGCTTCTTTTATTAATCGTTTTAGCTCAAAATCCAAAAGGAGGTGGATTATCCTCTACTTTTGGTGGTGGTGGAGGAAACCAAATTATGGGAGCTAAAAAAACAACCGACTTCTTAGAAAAAGCAACATGGACATTAGTTATTGTTTTAATAATTTTATCATTAGCGACAAATTACGTGGCTATTTCTAAAAGCAATAATTCAAATGGAGCAAAAGGAATGGGTAATAATAATCCAGTAACAAATAATCAGAACCCACCATCAGCACAATAAAAATGACAATTTTACCATCAATTAAGCACTTATATGACAAAATTGCATTGTATTTAATTATGGCATGATTTATGTAACAAATAACTAAACAATATAATAACAATAATTTAAAAAATATGTCAAAAGTAAAAATTAAACCACTTGCTGATCGAGTTATAATTAAGCAAGCGGAAGCAGAAACAAAAACTGCATCAGGAATAATTATACCAGATACAGCTCAAGAAAAACCTCAAAAAGGGACAGTAATAGCGGTTGGTAATGGTACTAAAGATAATCCAATTACTGTAAAGGAAGGAGATTCTATACTATATGGAAAATATGCTGGTAATGAATTAAAATTTGAAGGAGAAGATTATCTTATAATGAAAGAATCTGAAATATTAGCAATCTTAAAATAAAAATAAAAAAATGGCAAAAAATATAACATTTGATACAGAATCAAGAGATGCACTTAAAAGAGGTGTAGATGCATTAGCTAATGCGGTAAAAGTCACATTAGGTCCTCAAGGAAGAAATGTAGTAATTGGTAAAAGTTTTGGTGGACCACAAATAACAAAAGATGGTGTTACAGTCGCTAAAGAAATTGAATTAGAAGATACAATTGAAAATATGGGAGCACAAATGGTAAAAGAGGTTGCTTCAAATACTAATGACTCAGCTGGAGATGGAACAACTACAGCTACAGTACTAGCTCAAGCAATAATTACTGCGGGGTTAAAAAATGTCGCAGCAGGAGCAAATCCAATGGAAGTAAAACGAGGAATTGACAAAGCTGTAGAATGTTTAATTACGGACATTAAATCACAATCTAAAGAAATTGGAAATTCTTACGAAAAAATAGAACAAGTTGGAACTATTTCTGCAAATAATGATCCAGTAATTGGGAATCTTATTGCTGAAGCAATGAAAAAAGTAAAAACTGAAGGAGTTATAACGGTTGAAGAAGCGAAAGGAACCGAAACTCATGTTGAAGTTGTTGAAGGTATGCAATTTGACAGAGGATATTTATCTCCGTACTTTATTACTGATGCAGATAAAATGGAAACAAGTATGGAAAATCCATATATTTTGATTTATGACAAAAAAATATCAGCGATGAAAGACCTATTACCGATTCTTGAAGAAACTGCAAAATCTGGTAGGCCTTTATTTATAATTGCAGAAGATGTTGATGGAGAAGCATTATCAACTTTAGTAGTTAACAAAATAAGAGGTGCTCTTAAAGTATGTGCGGTAAAAGCTCCTGGATTTGGTGACAGAAGAAAAGAAATTTTAGAGGATATTGCCATCTTAACTAATGGTACTGTAATTTCTGAAGAAAGAGGTTTTAAGTTGGAAAATGCTACAATAGAAATGCTTGGAACTTGTGAAAAAATAACTTCAGACAAAGACAACACAACTATTGTAAATGGTGCTGGAAAAAGTAATACTATAAAATCAAGAGTAGAACAAATAAAAGCTCAAATCGAAAGCACTACATCAGACTACGATAAAGAAAAACTACAAGAAAGACTAGCAAAATTAGCTGGAGGTGTAGCAGTATTATATGTTGGTGCGGCATCAGAAGTAGAAATGAAAGAAAAGAAAGATCGAGTTGATGATGCACTTGCAGCTACTAGAGCTGCTGTTGAGGAAGGTATAGTCCCAGGAGGGGGAGTAGCAATAGTAAGAGCAACAGAAAAACTTTCTAAAATTTCAGGAGATAATGATGATGAGCAGACAGGTATTAATATTATAACGAGAGCTGCTGAAGAGCCTTTAAGACAAATTGTAGAAAATGCTGGTCTAGAAGGAAGTGTTATTGTAGCTAAGGTACGTGATGGAAAAAATGATTTTGGGTTTAATGCTAAAACCGAAAAATACGAACCATTATATAAAGCCGGTGTTATCGATCCAGCTAAAGTAGTAAGAGTGGCTCTTGAAAATGCAGCTTCAGTTGCTGGAATGCTACTTACAACAGAGTGTGTCATTGGTGAAATCAAAGAAGATAATCCTGCACCAGCTATGCCTCCTATGGGAGGTGGAATGCCTGGAATGATGTAAAATTCGATTTACAAATACTCGCCCCTTCTCTTTGATAAAAAAGGAGGGGAGGGTATTTTATTTTAATCAACATTGTCATGCAAAAATGAGTTATCTTGTCTTAACTCTGTTCTATTTTCATTTTTATTTGTTAAAGTAAAAGATGAAATTTCACTTTCTGATGAATGACTTGTCTTTGTTAATTCTATATTATTTCTTTTATAAGCAGGAACATCTTCCAAAGATGTTAACCCAGAAGGCGTCCTTAATTGCATAGAAATAGTTCGTAATCTTTGTTCTCTTTCTCTGGCTTGAACCTTCATAGCATCAGTATTTATTTCAACATTATCAATTGTATCAAGTATGTCTTCTTTGCGAATTATCTCTTGGTCTTCATCTATTTTTAATGTAATTATTTCCTCTTTACTTTCTTCTTCATTATTTATAGCATTAGAATTACTTGAAGAAAGATCATTTGTGCTATTTTGCTCTTTTTCAATTTCAATATTATTTGAATGATCTAAATTTAATACATCATTACCAGGCTCGTCATTACAAAAATCATCAATAGAATCATTTAAATCAAGTACAATTTTATTATTTGGAATTGATTGTGTATCAGAAATTATACTTTGATTACTGCTAGGATCTCCAGCTTCTTCAATATTATCTTCTAATTCTTGAATACTATCTTCTAATTGAAAATTATCTTCTAATTCTTGTCCTTCTGTTTCTTCAATGCACTCATTATCTAAAGTATTTAAATCAAACGAATTTTCATTGTCTAATAATGAAGTTTGGTGACCAAAATCATTTTCAGCTAAGGAAGGATTAATATTGGCTTCCTCTGTTTCTATAGTAGAAGAATCCATTTTTTTATAATCTTGTTCTAATTCTATTATTCTTTTCCCCTTTGGTTTTCTTTTTTCTTCAAAACCAGTAGCAATAACTGTTACACTAATTGACATACCTAAATCTGAGTCTATACCTATTCCTTCAATAATATTTACATTAGTACCTGCTGCTTGTTGTATTTTATTTTTAATTTTAGCTAATTCTGACATTTTTATCTCTCCTTCTCCGTCACCAGTTACAATCTTTAATAAAACTTGCTTAGCACCAGTAATATCATTATCATTTAGTAATGGTGAGTCTAAAGCCTGAACGACAGCTTCAATGGCTCTATTATCTCCTTCTACCTTTGCTTGACCCATAACTGCAGTACCACTATTTTCCAAAACCTTCCTTGCATCATTTAAGTCTATATTAACTAAAAGGTGCTGTGAAATTACTTCTGCAATTCCCTTAGTGGCAGTATTTAAAACTTCATTGGCTTTTGCAAAAGCGGCAGTAAAAGTCAAATCACCATAAACTTCTATTAACTTTTCATTATCAATAACTAATAAAGTATCTACAAACTTTTTTAACTCAAGTATTCCCTCATCTGCATATTTTCTTCTAAAACCACCTTCAGTTGCAAAAGGTACTGTAACAACACCTACTGTCAATATATCTTTTTGTTGCGCAATCTCTGCAATTATAGGGGCAGCTCCCGTACCAGTTCCTCCTCCCATACCTGCCGTTATAAACAACATTTTAGTATTTGAGTCTAATAATTCTGTAATTCTATCAGAACTTTCTTCAGCTGCTCGTTTTCCTACATCTGGATTTGCACCAGCACCTAAACCCTCTGTTAAATTAATACCAAGTTGTATCTTAGTAGGTACTAAACTAGCTTCAAGAGCTTGAGCATCTGTATTGCAAATTACAAAATCAACTCCTTTTATACCATTTTCAAACATATAATTTACAGCATTACTACCACCACCACCAATTCCCATAACTTTTATTTGTGATGATTGATTTTTTGGCATTTGAAATTCCATATCTAAATTTATTTCGGTCATTTTATTTTATTTTATTTTAGTTATTGTTAATTTACTTGGTCTTCAATAAACCAGCTACTAATTCTTTCAATTAAGGATTCTTTGTGAGCAGAAATAGATGATAAAGAAATACTTCCTCTTATTTTGTTCTTACTTTCAATATTATCAATTTCAAAACTTTCTTCTAATTTTTCAAATCCCTTTAAAACTAATCCAACTCCTGTAGAATACATTGGACTTACAACTAAATCTTTGGAATCAGGTCCAAGATGTTCATTAGGATAGCCAACCCTAGCCTCTTTTCCCGTTATAAATGAAACCAACTGCTTTAAATTTCTAATTAAAGATCCTCCTCCTGTAATTACAATACCTGTCATTAGTTTATTTTCATAACCAGACGACTTAATTTCATGATAAACTAAATCTATAATTTCATTATATCGAGCTCCAATTATTTCGGATAAATTCTTCACAGCAATTTCTTTGGGAGGTCCTCCTCTTAAACCTGGAATTGCAACCATAACATTTTCTTGTTCTTCTGTATACATAACTGAGCCGAATTTAATTTTCAGTAATTCAGCTTGTCTATCTAAAATTTCTAGACCTGTCTTAATATCTTTGGTAATAATATTACCCCCAAAAGGAATCACAGCAGTATGTCTAATTATGTTGCCTAAAAAAATAGCTACGTCTGTAGTTCCTCCCCCAATATCTACTAATGCAACACCTTCTCTCAACTCATCATCATCCAAGGTAGCAACTGCAGAGGCAAATGGCTCTAAAATTAGATCTACTGGATTTAAATTAGCTTTTTCTACGCACTTTAAAATATTTCTAACAGCTCCAACTTGAGCAGTAATGACATGAAAATTAGCTTCAAGTTTTACACCAGACATTCCAATTGGATCATCAATACCATCTTCTCCATCTACGGTGTATTCCTGTGGAATAACATGTATAACTTTTTCACCTGGAATAGTTATTAATTTAAACATATTAGATTTTAATTTATCTATATCATCCTTATTGATCTCTGATTCTATATTGTCTCTAACTATTTCACCTCTATGTTGTAAACTTTTAATATGTTGACCCGCTATACCCACAAATACGTCTTTTATATCTGCATCTAACTTATTTTTAACATGATTAAGCGCATCTAATATTGAAGCAACAGTTTTGTCTATATTAGACACTATTCCTCTATTAACGCCGCTAGAAATTGAACATCCATTAGCAAGAATTTCTAACTTACCATTATGATTTTTTTTACCAATCATAACAGAAATTTTTGTGGTTCCAATATCTAAGCCCACTATAAAAGAATTTATAGGAATATTTTCAAGTTTTTTTAGCATGATTTTATCTTTTTGTACATACAATCTGATTATTAAATTTTAAATTAATATCACTATAGGTTTGCCAACCCTTAAATGATATTGCCTTATTATAAAAATGATATAAATTTTCTAACTTTAAAGAAATATTATTAAAATTTCCAATATTAATTTTATGATCTCCAACTATTGGTATTAAAAATATATCATCATCTGAAAAATAAATTTGACTTATTTGAGAATTCCAAAAATTGGATTTACGTAATAAGCAAACAAAATCAAAAATTTCTTTATGATGAGTATCATTTATTTTACCAGTAGCAACTAGTAATTTAGGAAAATAATTTTTACATAACTTCATTTTTTGTCCGTATTCATCTAAATAAAAATCATCTGTTTCAGTTTTTATTCTAACAATTGCTTTTTTTTGATTAACTAAAATTCTGATGTTTCCATTTTGATATGTATAAACTTCAGCATTATCTATACCTGGATGCAAATCCAATAAATCTTCTAGTTCTTTGGTATTAAAAATATTTAATTGTGAGGTGTCAAAATGTGGCGATGTATTAATATATTTTAAAATATCTTCACTAGATAAAAAACGCTTTTCTTTTGTTTTAATTTCTATATAATCTATTTTCAATTTTTTACTTAATCTATTTTGACTCGTGTATTTAATTAAAAAAATTAAAAATGAAAATAAAAAAACCCACTTAAATATATTATAGATATTAATCATTAATCTAATATTTTTTTAATTGGTTTTGCTAAACTTCCAATATCACCCGCACCGAGTGTTAACAATACATCAAGGTTAATTTGTTTAAGAAATGACAATAGATTTTTTTTTGAACAGAGAGTTTTATTATCATTGTTACATAGGTTAAATAAAGTTTTTGAAGTTATGCCTTTAATAGGATTTTCCCTAGCTGCATAAATATCCAATAAAATTAATTGATCTACAGATGTCAAAGCATCTGCAAAATCTTTTGCTAAATCTCTGGTTCTACTATACAAATGAGGCTGAAAAACCACAGTTAACTTTCTATGGGGATAAGTATCTTTTACAGCTCTTATAGTAGCTCTTACTTCATTTGGATGATGTGCATAATCATCGATATAAACATACTTATCATTATCGATGTATTTTTGAAACCTTCTGTTTATTCCTTTGAATGAAGAAAAGGCATTATTAATTTCAAGTTCGGATAAACCTAAATAAGATGCTACTACTGATGCAGAAAATGCATTACTTATATTATGTATACCTGGCATATCAGTTCCAATTATATTAGTGTTTTTATCAAATGGACTGCAATTGATTTTATTTGATTCTATTTTAAAAAAAAATCGATTTTTTTTCTTTTCAACATAATCTATATATAAATCCGCATTTTTATTTTCTGCAGAATATGAAATTTGCTCTCCTCCAGCTGGAGTAGGAAAAACATAATTTATTGAATTTTCAATAAATAAAAGACCTTTATTTTTTACTTGACTTGCAAATTGATGGAACGCTAAAAATAAATCATTAACATCATCATATATATCTAGATGATCTGGGCTGATTGATGTAATAATAGCAATATCAGGATATAAATTTAAAAATGACTTATCAAATTCATCTGCTTCAACAATCATTAAATCAATATTCTCTGAGACTAAAAAATTAGTATTATAATTTGAGCTAATTCCTCCTAAAAAAGCCATAATGTCTATTTTGTTGTGTTGCAAAATATGTGCCAACATAGTCGAAGTTGTTGTTTTTCCATGAGTACCTGCAATTGCGATTGTATATAAATCTTTAGAAATAAAACCTAGTATTTCAGCTCTCTTAAATATATTTATTTTTTTATGTAAAAAAAAATTTAGCAGAATATTATCATTAGATATGGCTGGAGTATATATAACTAAAACTTGATTTTTTTTTGCATTTATAATCAAATTAGGCAAATATTTTTCTTTATCAGCATATGTAATTTGCATACCTTCCTCTTCTAACTTTTGACATAACTCTGATTTTTGTTTATCATAACCAAAAACCTGTTTACCTCTTGAATTAAAGTAACGTGCTAATGCACTCATTCCTATTCCACCGATTCCTAAAAAATAAATATATTTATAAGAATTCAAATTCATTTAACTAATTTTAATGCAATAGATGCAATTTTATCTGCAGCATTACTAACAGATAATTTATTAATATTTTTTGTAAGAGAATTCCTTAAATCATTATTTTTTATTAAATCAAGCATAACCCTTACAAGTTTACGACTAGATTCTGCATCTTTAACAATGATTGCAGCATTCTTATTAACTAAGGATTGTGCATTTTTAAATTGATGATTTTCAGCAACATTTGGCGAAGGGACTAAAATGACAGGCTTACCAACATAACATAATTCTGAAATAGCTATTGCACCTGCTCTAGAAACAATAATATCAGATAGTGCATAGGCTTTATCCATTTCTTTAATAAATGAAAACACATATATATTTTTTATATTATGCTTTACAATTAAGTTAGTTGCTTTTTCAAAATAAGAAATTCCGGTCTGCCATATAATGTTAACTCCACTATCTTTTAATGTGTTTAGGCTTTTAGCTATTGCATTATTAATTGAAAATGCACCTAAGCTTCCTCCTAAAATTAAAACGGTTTCTTTAGATTTATTTATGTTAAATAAATTTATATCTCCTTTTCCAAGCTCTCTAAATCCTAAAATATTTTTTCTAATAGGATTACCCGTAAAAATCATTTTTCTTACTGGAAAAAATCTTTCCATTTTTTCATATGCTACACAAATTTTGTTTACATACTTTCCTAAAATTTTATTTGTAATACCTGGAAAGGAATTTTGCTCTTGAATTAAAGTTGGTATAGATAATTTTGATGCTGTATAAATCAATGGAGCACTAGCATATCCGCCTGTTCCAATTGCTAAATGCGGCTTAAAATCTTTAATTATTTTTTTTGCGTTGTATAAACTAAATAATACTTTTATCGGAAATAATAAGTTTCTTAAATCAAATTTTCTTTGTAGGCCACTAATCCATAAACCAATAATTTTATATCCTTCAGCTGGAATTTTCTGCATTTCCATTCTATCTTTTGCCCCTACAAATAAAAAAACTACATTTTTATGTTTTTTTTCAATGGCTCGAGCAATAGCTATAGCAGGAAAAATATGTCCCCCTGTTCCTCCTCCACTTATTATAATTCTAATTTTATTCATAATTACCACTTAATGAATCTCTACTTACACTTAAAACAATCCCTATTGATATAAATGTAAATACTAACGATGTTCCCCCCATACTTATTAAAGGTAGTGTCTGCCCTGTGACTGGTATTATTGAAACGGAAACCAACATGTTCACTAATGCTTGAAAAATAATTGAAAATATTAAACCAACAACTATCAAACTACCAAAAATGCTATCAGTTCTTAAATAAATTTTTATTGCCCTGAATAGTAATATTAGATAACATAAAATTAATACTGAAGCACCAATTAATCCATATTCTTCTAATAATATTGCAAAAATAAAATCAGACTCTGAATATGGCAAGACGCCTCTTTGCTGACTTTTTCCTGGACCTACACCCTGAATCTTGCCATTTTGAATTGCAACTAGAGCTTGTACCTGCTGATAATCTTTACCCATAACCTCATTATTCTCCCCAAAAAAAGAATCAACTCTACTAACCCATGTTGAAGATCGTGGTATTAATTTTTTTCCTAAAGATGAATGTTTATTTAATAAATAAATCGATAAGGCTATCAAAAAAGATATTAAAAATAATTTACTAATGTAGTTTAATTTAACACCTCCTAAAAACATTAGAACAATTCCATTAATAAATACAAGTGAAGCAGTTGAAAAGTTATTTGGTAGAATTAATACGCAAACTAAAAACAAAGGCAATAAAAGATGTATTGAAAAGTCCTTTACATTTTTTATTTTATTTCTATAAATACTAATCTGACGAGCTAAAAAAAGTATAACTGTTAATTTCGCAATATCTGATGGTTGAAATTGCAATCCAGCTATAGCAATCCATCTAGAAGCTCCATTAACAGAAACACCTATCAAAAAAACTAAAAAAAGAAGTAACAATGAAACATAATATCCTAATTGGCCAATTTTTGAGAAATATTTAAAAGGAATTAAATGCACAACATACATTGCTATTATTCCAATAACTAACTTAGCTGAATGATTAATTACGTCTAAAAGACCAGCAGTTGAATAAACAACCATTATTGAAAATAAGGAAAAAAAAGTAGCAATAATCCAAATAATTGGATCCCCTTTAAATTTTATGTATTTAAAAAAAAAATTCATCTACAATAAACGAACAGATTTTTTAAACTGCAAACCTCTATCTTCATAATTTTCAAATAAATCAAAACTTGCACAAGCAGGAGACAACAAAACAGTATCTCCTTTCTCTGCTAAATTGAAAGATTGATTTACTGCTTCTTTCATTGTGGATGCCTGAACTATTGCATCTACTTTTCCTTGAAATGATTGCATTATATTTTGATTGTTATCACCCAAACAAATAATTGCTTTAACTTTTTCATTAACAAGAGAAAAAAGATCAGAATATTCATTCCCCTTATCTACTCCTCCTACAATCCAAACAACCTTTTTTCGCATACTTTCTAAAGCAAACCAACTAGCATTTACATTAGTTGCTTTCGAATCATTAATGAAATCTATACCATTAATAGTTAGTACAAATTCTAGTCTATGCTCAGCGTTTTTAAAATCAAGCATTGATTGTCTAATTACCGAATCCTTTACTTCAAAAACTCTAGCAGCTATTGCAGCTGCCATTGAATTGAACATATTATGTTTTCCTTGTAAGGCTAATTCTTGAATAGTCATAGTTTTATTATTTAGATTAATTATTATTTTTTTTTCTTCTAAGTGCCCCCCATTTTTTTGTGGATATAAAAATGATATTGGGATTTTTTTTGCTTTAGTTTGTATATTTTTTAAATTGATGTCATCAGAATTATATATAAGAATATCTGATTCTTTTTGATTTTGTGTTATTTTAAGTTTTGATTGAATATAATTTTCAAAACTATTTTCATATCTATAAAGGTGATCTTTAGTAATATTTAAAATAATAGATATATCACTTCTAAAGTTTGCAATATCATCAAGCTGAAAACTGCTTACTTCTAAAACTATGTAATCATAGTCTCTATTAGCTATAGACAATCCAAATCCAACACCAATATTTCCAGCAACAAGCACGTCATACCCAGCCTTTTTAAGAATATGACCAATAATCAATGTTGTTGTGGTCTTTCCATTCGATCCTGTTATAGCAATTGTTTTTGCATTTGTGTAACGATAAACAAATTCAATTTCTGAAATTATTGGAATTTTTAATAATCTTAATTTTAAAATAATTTCAGCTGAATTAGAAATACCTGGACTTTTTATAACTTCATCGGCATTTTGAATTTTTGATTCAGAATGTCTATTATGTTCCCAATCAATGTTATTATTTTCAAGTATTTTTATATCTTGAGAACTGATCTTATTAAGATCTGAAACAAAAACGTTAAAACCCTTTCTTTTAGCTAAAACAGCTGCTCCTATACCACTAATTCCTGCTCCTAAAACAACAATCCTTTTTTTCATTATCTTAACTTAAGTGTTACAATTGTTAATACCGCAAGTATTATTCCAATAATCCAAAATCTTGTTACAATTTTACTTTCATGAATACCTTTTTTCTGAAAATGATGATGTAAAGGAGCCATTCTAAATACTCTTTTTCCAACACCAAATTTTCTTTTTGTGTATTTAAAATAACCGACTTGTATCAAAACAGATAAATTCTCAATTAAAAATACTCCACATAAAAGTGGAATCAATAATTCTTTTCTAATTAAAATAGCTACAACAGCAATTATCCCTCCTAATGCTAATGACCCTGTATCACCCATAAAAACTTGAGCTGGATATGAGTTGTACCACATAAAACCTATACATGCTCCTATAAATGCTGACATATAAACAACTAATTCTCCTGTATTTGGGATATACATAATATTTAGATAGTCTGCCGCAATAATATTTCCAGAGACATAAGCTAAAACAGCTAAGGTAATACCAATTATTGCAGATGAACCAGTTGCAAGACCATCAAGACCATCTGTTAAATTTGCGCCATTACTAACAGCAGTAATAATTATAACAACTACGACTATAAAAAAAATCCAAGCATACTGGTTGGCAGATTTCCCCATCCAGCTTGTAATAATATGGTAATCAAATTCATTATTCTTAAAAAAAGGTATTGTAGTCTTAGATGTTTTTTCTGCTTTTTTTTCAAACGAAGATGTAATTGAAGATTCACTAATCAACTGATTTTCAATAGTTATATTTCTATTATCTATCTTTTGTTTTATAACAATATCAGGATGAAAGACCATAACTAAACCTACAATAATTGCTATTATAATCTGTCCTAAAATTTTAAACCTACCAGATAATCCCGATTTATTTTTTTTAAAAACTTTTATATAATCATCTGCAAAGCCAATGAGACCCAACCAAATAGTAGTCAGTATCATGATTTGAATGTAAATACTACTTAAATCTGTAAATAAAATCGTTGGAACTAATATTGCAGATAATATTATAAGTCCTCCCATAGTAGGGGTTCCTTTTTTATTTTCTTCACCTTCTAAGCCTAATTTTCTAACTTCTTCTCCAATTTGTTTTCGTTGAATTAAATTAATTATTCTACCTCCAAAAACCATAGAAACCAAAAGAGATGTTATAACAGCTAAGGCGGATCGAAAAGAAATATATTGAAACAATCCGGCACCTGGCAATTCATATGTATTATTTAAATATTCAAATAAGTGGTAAAACATAAATTTAATTTATATTAAGAGATTTTTTTAATTCGTGCATATCATCAAATGGAACTTTTATTCCATTAATTTCTTGAAACTTTTCATGCCCTTTACCTGCAACCAAAACAATATCATCTGATTTAGCTAGCTTAGAAGCAGTTCTGATAGCTTGCTTTCTATCGGAAATAACTAGTATTTTGTTCTTTTGATTTAAATTAAGTCCAATTTGCATATCATAAAAAATATCTTCTGGTTTTTCCAATCTAGGATTGTCAGTCGTAATTATAACCTTAGAGCTATTATTACATGCAACATTAGTCATGATAGAACGCTTAGATTTATCTCGATTGCCACCACATCCAAAAACTGTTATTATTTCTGAACTATTTTTTTTGATATTATTTATTGTATGAAGTACATTTAACAAAGCATCATCAGTATGAGCATAATCAACAATACCTATTATTTGATTATCATTTTTAACATAATCAAATCTTCCCTTTGCAGAATTTAGTAAACTTAAACACCTTAAAGTTTTTAAGGTATCAAAACCAAATTCTTTGGCAACTGCATATGAAGATAAAATATTATATGCATTGAACTCTCCTACTAGTCTTACCCAGCATTCAGTTTTTTCAATTTTTAACAACATACCTTCAAATTCATTTTCTAATATCTTACATTTGTAATCTGCCAATTTATTTAGAGCATAAGTTTTAATAGTGGACTTCGTGTGCTCTTTCATTTTTTTAGCATTTTTATCATCAATATTTAACAATGAAAAAGCGTCTGAATTAAGAGAGTCAAAAAAAGATTTTTTAACATCTCTATATTCTGCAAATGATTTATGATAATCAAGATGATCTCTAGTAAGATTAGTGAAAATACCTGCTGCAAAATTGAGTCCACTTAGCCTGTTCTGTGCCAATGCATGAGAACTAACTTCCATAAAACAATATGTACATTTTTGATCAACCATATTTTTTAACATTCTATTAATTGTTAAAATATCTGGTGTAGTATGCGAAGAATTAGATGTAGTATCAATTATCTTATTCTCAATAGTTGATAACATTCCAACATTTTCACCAATTAATGTAAATAACTGATGCAATAAACTTACAATAGTTGTTTTACCGTTAGTACCTGTAACTCCAATTAATTTGATTTTTTTGCTAGGATTATGAAAAAAATTGGCCGCTATAATACCCATTGCTTCTTTAGTATTTTCAACCTTTATATAAGTTACGTTAGAATATATATTTTTAGGTATATCTTCAACAACGACCGCAACAACTCCTTTTTTAATAACATCATTTAGATATTTATGACCATCATTTTTATTTCCTTTAATTGCAAAAAAAATATTGTCATTTTTTACTAATCTAGAATCAAATTGCAAATCACTTATTTTAATATCTGTTGATCCAATAAGTTTTAAAATACTAACTTTAACAAGTAAATCTCCTAACAACATTATCCTAAATAAATTTTAATTAATGAACTAGATTTAATTTTTTGACCCACCTCTATACTTATATCATTTTCATCCAAACAATAAATTATCTTTCCACATCCAAAAACTTCTGTAGAAAAACCAAATTCATACAAAATATTTAATGCATCTGATAAATTCATACCTACTAAATTTGGCATCCTATTATTCTTCAAACTATCTTCAAGATTGTTCTCTTTTAATAAAATGCTTGTTGAGCTTATTGTTGGTGTAATATAAGTTGACGTAGTAGAATTAAATGGTATGCTTAAATCTTTGAGTATTTTGGCAACCTTTTGAGAGCTTGCATTTTTTATATGTGGAAAATCTACAATTGTATTTTGGTATTCTAAAGCTTTATGTAAATCGATATCAGTAGCATAAATTTTATCTGCTAATTCTTTAAAAATAGGAGCAGCAACTTTTCCACCATAAACCTGACCATTCTTAGGCTCATTAATTACTACTATACAAGAATACTTTGGTTTATTAGCAGGAAAAAAACCGACAAAAGATGCTTGATATGTTTTATCTTCCCCTTCTTTTCGATTAGCATAATTCAAAACAGTTGTTCCTGTTTTACCAGCAATTTTATAATCAGTATTTTTAATTTCTTTTGCAGTACCTTCCTCGACAACATCTATTAATATTGGAATTATTTTATTAATAGTATTTTGCGAGCAAATCTGTGATTTAATTACTTTGGGATGTTTATAAATTACATCTTTTCCATGTTGTCTAATTGACGTGGTAAAAATAGGCAACATCATTTTTCCCTTATTTGCTATTGCATTGTAAAAAGACAGCATGTGTAATGGAGATATTGCCATTTCATATCCTATAGACATCCATGGTAAAGTAACACCAGACCAATTTGATGTTTTTGGATTTGGAATATATAGTGCTGAAGGATACAAAAGTTCAAGATCAAGAGGAGCTCCAAAACCTAAAGAGTTAATTTGATTAATAAAATCTGAAGGGTTATTTTTATAAGAGTTATTAATAATTTTAGATATACCTACATTTGAAGAGATAATAAATGATTTTGCAATAGTAACTTTATCCAAATTATGCGGAGAATCCTTCATTATTCTGTCATAATATTTTACTTCTCCTCTCTCAAGATCAATTAAATCAGATAACTCAAATTTATCATTTTCTAAACCTGCAATAATTGAAGCTAACTTAAAAGTAGATCCAGGAGCTACATGTCTACCTATTGCATAATTATAATCTTCTTTTATGTTACCTAAAGAATCCTTAGTTAAATTTGCAATAACCTTAACTTCACCTGTTTCAACCTCCATTAAAATAACACAACCCCAACTAGCATTTTCTTTTATTAGTGTTTGGGCTAAAGATTCTTGAGCAACATCTTGCATGTCTACATTAATTGTAGTAACAATATCATGTCCTGTTTTAGGAGGTCTATTTAATTCTGAATCTTCAGGGATCCACAAACCTTTTTTCTTTAACTTTTTCAATTGCAAACCACTCTCTCCTTTTAAAAAGAAATCATATGACCTTTCGATACCAACGGTATTGTATTGTCTTAATCTTCCAATTGTTCTATATGCTAATTGCCCATATGGATGTTTGCGATTAAGTCTTGGCTCAATAATTAAACCTCCTTTGTTGCGATCTAGTTTAAAAATTGGTATTTTTTTCAACTGATTTAGTTCATTTTGATTGACTTGTATCTGTAATCTCACATACTTATTTTCATTATCTTCTTTTTTAGATTTTAACCAGCTTTCATATTCTAAAGCAGATTTATCCCCAAATAAAACGGATAATTTTTTTGAAATATCTTTTATGTTTTTTGCAAATAATTTATCATTAACTACTGAAAAGTCAATATATATATCGTAAAGAGGCACTGATGTAGCTAATAAAGAACCATCATCGGAAAGAATATTTCCTCTTTGCGCATCTAAAACCTCAAATCTTGGTTGACTATTTGTATTTATAGGATCAAGAAAAAACTGGACCTTAACAACTTTATAAATTACAATAGAAAAAAGAAAAAACACA
>CEWG01082952.1_pt1 | contig 27065 bp, 3 predicted proteins | sample 361411 | NCBI WGS metagenome assembly CEWG01 (sample SAMEA2622173, study PRJEB7988) | marine metagenome | biome: marine biome (ENVO:00000447); feature: surface water layer (ENVO:00002042); material: "saline water (ENVO:00002010), including plankton (ENVO:xxxxxxxx)" | depth 5 m | reverse complement strand
ACCAAGTCCTATTTCAACCCAAACTTTCTCTGAACCACTAATATCTACTCTATAAAATATATTAGATGATGTATCAATAAATAATTTATTTTCTTTTTGATTTGCTGCATCAGGTCTGTTATCAGTTTCATCAAAAGCTATTTGAGGTGGTGATGATAATGTAACCCATGCTTTACTATTATTACCACTCATATCTAATCTAAAAATCAAATTAGCTGAGGTATCTATATATATATCATTAGCGGATGAATCAGTTACAGTTGGTCTATTATCTGTTTTTCCAAATTTAATTTGAGGTTTTTGTCCAACTCTAATCCAACTTTTTGTTTTAAGAGTATTGTTACTAACATCTAATCTATAAAGTACATTATCAGAAGTATCAACAAATAACTGATTTTTAAAACTATCACTTGCTGCTGGTCTGTTAACTGTTTCATCAAAATTAATAAGTTTGCTCATTCCCTTTCTTCCTACATATTTAACAAAAGTGAAATAAGGTTCTTTACCATCTTTTATAGAATTTACTATATTTGTTGCATCCGGGTCAGGAAAAAACAAAATACCATTTTTGAAATTGAAAAACCAATTTCCATTTGACCCTGTTGGTTGTAACTCTACATTTGAATTTGATTCTTTAAATAATTGATAATTAAATGATGTTCCATCTCCAAATGTTTTTTGAAATCCGTCTTCCAAAATATTTTCAGTACCATTTTTTTTATAATATGCATAAAAATTATCTGTTCCTGATTGTTTTGTGCCTGGAACACCTTCTAATTTTAATTTTACAAATCTGTGTAATAATCCATCAGCACTTTCTTCTATACCACCTCCTGAGGCAAAATCACTTGTTGATAATCCATATAATTCGTTCATTTTTGTTGAAGATAAATTAGTGGATGTAGCCCATACGTTAGATGTAGCAAATGTATCTAATAATATATCAGAACCATTCGTCCAAGTAGAATAATCTGCATTGGTCTCTAAATACCAAGCAATATTCTCATTTGTGCTTGGAACATTGAATGAATCTTTCAGTAAGATATCTAACTTCTCGGTATTACTAAAATCCATTATAATATATGTAAATAATTTTAATTTGACATATATTATTCATTAAAAAAATTTATTATGATAATGGTTTCATTAAATTATTGAAACTGAATTTTTTAGTCCTACAAATATGTCTATATTTGTATCAGTAGAATCAAATGTTCCTGATGCATTTGGATCAGGACATTCAACTCCCCATCCATTATCAACATTATAATTCGTTGTATCTATTCTGGCTCCATATTCGGCTCCATTCACTTGATTCAATAATGTAGATAACGATATAGATGATGAATTATCTCCTGAATACCAAACCTTTGATGGTAAATTATAAACATCCATAGTAAAATTTCCTATTTGGAAACCTGTGCCTCCCGAATTCTTTTTTGCATTGATTCTTACAAATCCTATTACATTTTGTGCATCATATCCATTTGCTATTCCCGCTGATGAATTATAAACACTACTTGAAAATCCATGGTCAATTAATAATTTTGCTACATCTATGTATGGTTTCGCTACACCTCCACCTACCTTTGATGCACTTTTTACATAAGTTGTATTACTTTTATCTATTCTAAATACTATCCATTTATATTTATTTCCAGAACCTGTTGTTGTTCCATCTAAAGCATAATCTGTTGAACCAGCTGAATATTGTCCTGAACCATTTACTATACTTGATACTCCATTGTATTGATAACTATTCACATTTGGATATGTTTGATTACCATTTGTTCTAAATCTGCCACTTAAATATAATAATGTCCAATCCTTAATAGTAACTGTATGGTCGCTTATTTGACTAATTGAAATATCTCCCAAATCACTTCCTAATTTTGCTATGTTTGTTGCATCTGATATTTGATACACATAACTATAATTAAATTTGCGAGAAATACTTGAACTACCATAATTATTATAACTTTCTCTGTCAAAGAAATGATTTACTGATATCGAAAATAATGAAAGGTCTACTTCTTTCTTTAATGATATCATTTGTTCATCAATTGTTAAAGTAGAAGTTGTTGATGTAATACCTATTGCTTCATCATAATACGCACCATCATAATAATTACCTGTTGCTACTCCAAATTCTGCTGTTGTATATGCATATTCTCCTCCACTATCTATTGCTTTGTTTTCACTTCCTGATATTCCTGAGCTCGTTCTTGCCAATACAATAGATTTATCTTCGGTTTTATTTGTTTTTCGTATGTCTTTTATTTTTGCAATTACTCTATTCCCAGGAATAAATTTATTAGTTGAATTTATATATTTATATGTTCTTGATAATGATACATCAAATGTTTTTACACTTGGAATACCCATAGTCCATATTACCGATTTTACTGTTGCTGATTCAGTATGGGCATCAACATAAGGGTCATTTGGTAACGTATCAATATATACATCATTTGACACTTCCATATTTGGTGTATCATCTACATCAGTATCTCTTATATACTTATATTTTATTTTATGAGCTGTTGCTTGTGCTGCTCCAACTGCTGATATTATATTTGTATAATCTATATCATTTAATTTAAAATCGCCTTTTATTCTAAATCCTTTTCTATTATTATCACCACTATGAATATCTGATTGTGTTTGATTAAAAAAGAATTGAAATGAATTACTATTTTCATTTATTACTTGTGCTGTTCCAGCATTTGATGATGTTGTATTAAAACCATGATATGTTATATATTGTTTCAATACGTCATCGATATAACACTCTATTTTTACTAAATTTTGACTATTGTCTATCCATTTACCATATCCGGTTTTAGTGTTTTGTTGGTTATCATCATATGGTTTCGATATTTGTATTGTTTTTGTTGAATTATTTATATCAAATGAACCATTATATGCACCAGGATTATTATGAGTTTGAATATAAATCACATTAGTATTATTTAAAGTTCCATCATTACTAACTTGCTTTTGTGGGGATGCTTGGAAAAATGAAGGAGATATTGATATTACATTATTATCGTCGTCCGGCAATCTTAATCTATTTGAAACTCTACCATCACTTAATTCTGAATATTCATCTTTAATATTATTTTTTGCTTTTACTCTATAATTATATCTTGTTCCTGCTCTTAAATTATTCAATATTATATTAAAATTTTCATCTTTATTTGCATTTTCTGTTTCTGGTGAATCATTTAATTCTGTTTCATCCAAAGGATAAATCAAACTTGAATATGTTTCATTTTGACTATAATCAGTTATTACTGATATTATCTTAGCACTGGAATCTTCTCGACCAAATTCTGTTGCACTAACATCAAACACTATTGTCAATGAATTATCATTGCTTATTGCTAATTCACTTTGAAATGTGGGTTTTGGTGGAACTCTTGGGGGTAAGAAAAATATTTGTTCAAATTTTAATGCTCTCGTATCTATATTAGGATAATTCTCTGCAAAATTTACACCATAAATTCTTACATCGAATGGGTCTGTTTTTCCTAATATATTTTTAATATCACTATCATTAATATTGCCCGGTGATGTTTTATCTAATTGATATGTTTTAAATTTGTCTGTATTATAATCTTCTGTATCTGCTATTGCTACTGATGATAAATCTAACCAAGTTTGTGCATTTGCACCACTATTTAATGTTGTATTTCCCGATATGTCTAATTTAATATAATCTATGTAAGGTATTGATTTATTTTTTGCCAAAGATTGAAAAGACATCTTTGCCAGAACATTTGATGCTGTATTTACTAATATATTATCATAATTCCAACTTATATCTATTACTGCTGCTGTGTTTTTATCTCCGTATTTTGTAAATTGGTATGGTTGTTGAGTTATTGCCTCAAAGAATGTTTGATTTGAATTATTAACTGCTCCAGCACCTCCTACAAATTCTGTTCCGTCATTTTGATAAATTTTACCTAAAAACACTATATCATTAAAACTTACATCATTTGCACTAATGTCATTAGCAATTAAATCAGTACCTGGTGTAATTTGTGCTGTTCCTGGGTCTCCTTTTAACCCTTGATATCCTTGGAATCCGGTAAATCCTTGGAATCCAGTAAATCCTTGCATACCTTGATACCCTTGGAATCCTTGAAATCCTGTGTAACCTGTATATCCTTGAAATCCTTGAAATCCTGTGTAACCTGTATAACCTTGAAATCCTTGAAATCCTGTAAATCCTTGGAATCCTGTATAACCTGTATATCCCTGAAATCCTTGATATCCTTGGTCTCCCTTGTTACCATTAGTAACAAAACTTACTATTATGTCATCATTTGCTGAAAATGGATTAGATACTGATGATGTTGATAGAGAATCTACATCTATTTCCCATTCCGTTGTTGTTTCTGTCAAATCTGTTATATTAAATACTATAAAAGTTGTTGTATCGAATTTTTTGCTAATTTTTACAAATCCTTTAATTAATGATGATACTGAATCTATTGATCTCAAAAAGCTTTCTATTGATGTTCCTGAATCATCTACTTCATTTATATATAATTTTGTTATATCGCCTACTGTTGCATTATCAAATGATACCTTTCCTGAACCACCACTTGTTGAACCTACATTATTAAATGAATAATCAAATGACGCTCCTCCAAAATTACCATCTCTTCCTTGATATCCCTGGAATCCTGTGAATCCTTGAAATCCTGTGAATCCTTGAAAACCTGTAAATCCCCGAAATCCTGTGAATCCTTGAAATCCTGTGAATCCTTGAAAACCTGTAAATCCTTGAGGACCATAACCTGTATAACCCTGAAATCCCCTTGACCCTTTCTCACCTGTTCTTGTAAACTCTATATTGCATAAATCTCCACTTGTAAATGTTTCATATTCTGAAAAACCATTTGAAATTGGTACTACATTTATTTCAGCATAAGTTGAATAATCTGTCATATTTTTAAACGCAAATAAAATATATTTTGTTTTATCTGTTCTCTTATTTATCTGCATATAAGCCTTAACTGATGATGTTCCACTATTTATATCTGTTAAAAAATTCTTCATATCTAAATCATAGAAATCAGTATAATCTATATAAATTTTATTTGAACCAAACCAACTATAACTTTCTACCAAATATGGCACTGAACTTGGATCTGTAGTGTATTCTCTACCCCATCTTGGACCAGAAAACCCTGTTATTTCTGTTATTTCCACTCCTGGATTTTGTAAATTATCTACATCATAGTGAGCATTGTAGAATGCTGTATCAATTGGACCCCAATCATTCGCAACTGTTCTTACACCAGATGTCCAATATCCAGTCCAATATACAATACTCTTATTTAATTGCCAATCACTAAATGCTACACCACCTGTCGCATAGTTATTATTATCTTGATAAGGACCTCTACTTGAATTAAATTTTGTTCCATTTTCTTCAGTTGCTGTTACTAAGTAGCGACCTTCAGAATCTAATCCCCAACAATCTATAAAATCTACGTCTGTTGAAGAAAACTTTCCAGTATACATTCCCCAACCCAACCAACCTCCATAGGTTGGACTTGTGCTACTCGTATTCCACGTATGATTTTGATAAGAATAAATCCCTCTGTAATCCATTCTTATATTTTTAAATAATACCTTAGAAGGACTGTAGCTGTCTTTTTTTGCTCCTACATAATTATGAAAACATCCATTCAGTACATGATGTGCTCCCGATAAACGGTTTCCTGATATTATAGCAAAAGATGGATCTCTCATTTTCATCCAAATATTCTCAACCTCTAATGACCCATTTCCTCCGGGAAAATATCTTGGAATTAAAGCAGCACCCTGTATGTTTCCACGACTCCTACTAAAAAATATATTTTCCAGTTTTATATTTACTGACATATCTCTACCTGGATGTCTATATTCATATTTTTGGTCTGATGCTATTTTATTAGTTGTTCTATTAGTAAAATATAAAGCATTTCTATCCAACGCATCATTCCAGAAAAAAGCACTATAGTTGAAACCTGTCCATGCTGTTCCTCCATAATGAAGATTTTTTATTGTCACTTTCTTTTTAGTTGATATATCATTTCTTGAATGTTCCGGTATTCTAAAAATACCACTTTGATGGAATCCCTGAATTTCTCCTTGTGTTCCACCTGGCCATAATTCACCATTTGGTTTATCTACACTGGTGTGATCAAACTCTACGTCAAATTTTCCTGTATCATTATTATATCCTACTGGATGATTTATTTCTATTTTAAAGCCATTACCATCAAATATATAACCATCCTGTAAATTAAAGTAATGAGTGTGTAATATGTTGAAATGTTTAATCCAATGCCATTGTTTTGAATATTCCTCATTGTAATCTTCTCCTTCTATTGTCCAAGTTGGATTATTTAAATAATCTGTCCATCCGTTTTTACTACAGTCTATTATAATACTTCTTAATAAGGTATATGTTGTAAAACCTTCTGAAGGAGTATCTGGTTGTTTTCTAATTATTCCCTTTCCTACTAACACTTCTAAATCTATATCACTAAAATTTGATGAATTAATATTATAAGGTTCTAAAACTTCTCCTCTTCTAAATGTCTTATCTAATGGTGGTGCTGTCCTACCATCATCAAATGTCGATAAAAAAGAATTAAAAAAACTCAAGGTTGCTCCCTGATATCCTTGAGCACCGGTAAATCCTTGATATCCTGTGTATCCAGTATAACCTTGAAAACCTTGATATCCCTGACTTCCTTTTTCACCTGTTCTCGTAAACTCTAATGCAACATTTGTATTAGAAGACAAAATTCTTCCTGATATTGCGTTAAAATTTATTGAATCTACTGAAATTTCAGTATAATTATTATTTGCGTTATTTGATATATCTGTTACATTAAATGTAACAAACTCAGACTTATCTAATTCATTTGATAAAGTTAAGTGAGCTTTAACCGGTGATGTTGCCAATTTTAAATCATCTAAATAAGATTTTGTATTTTGAGATGTATTATCTGAATAGTTTACTAATAATGCTTTAACATTATCCCACCCTAAATTATCTATTAATCTAGGACGAATAGGACCTGCAAGAGCTACATAATTTTCCCACTGAAGATTAAAATCCGTCGATATTGTTAATGCATCATGTTCAAAAAATGTTCTTCCATCTACTATAAACGTATCACCTGATTCTTGTCCAAATGAAGTTGTTCCCTTATAAAATAAATCATCTTTTGATGTTTTAACATTTCCAGCATAATCTATCGCGTAACAATTTGTTACTTTAAAAGGCTCATCTGTAATATAAGTATGATTTGTAAGGTCAGCTTCCGCGTGCAACATACCACCACTAAAATACTTTACTCCTTCACTTACTGTGTAATCAAACCCTGATGAACCACTTGTATCAAATATTATATTTTCATACCGTATATTTTTATATGAATACTGGTCATAAGTACCAAATCTCATTACACTGTTTTCCATTACTGTAGTTAAAGTTTTATCATATTTTTTTACTATGTAAATATTCTTTACTCTCCATACTTCCTTTACATTATATGCTTGTGCCTTGTTAATTATACCTCCATCATCAGATAATGGATCAAATGTTGTCCTAATTCTATCTAAATAAATATTTTCTAATACCATATATGGTCCTGATTGGGCATTATGTCCTGTTGATGCTCCGTGATTTTCACTATATTGACTTTCACCTGCTCCTGCTGTTCCATCGTGACGAAAATATGTGTTAGCATTCACATAATTCTGTAACCATAATAACGGTGCTTGGTATTGTCCTACTGGGGCATTTCCTGTTAATTTTAAATTTTTTATTGTAGTTGGTTTTTTTAATGTAGCTAAATCCCTTAAGTTATAAACTGGCACTTTAAATGGTCCTCTTATACCTATTTGTTTTGTAAAATTGGTTTCTGTTCCCGAATAACCTGCATGTTCCATTTTTATTTCATGACCATTACCATCAAAAATATCACCTTCCTGCATATTCAAATAATTATGATAGGTAAAGTCATATGGAGCCCAAGCCATGCCATTTGTTTGAAAATCACTATCTGTTAAATTTTCCCAACCTGATATTTCACAATTCATTGAAATATCTCGTATTTGTGTATATGTTGTATAACCTGTTGATGGTGTATCGAATTCTCTTTTTAGTATTCCTAATGTTACTAATCTTTCTAAATTAAAGTCTTCTTTATTACTTTCACTTATTGAAAATGCTGCAGATGGATGTAATAATCTTTGAACTTTACCACTTCCAGGTGTTCCTGATGTTGTTGTATCATAATTGAATTTATAACTATGCCACCAACTAAGAGTATTTCCCTGAAATCCAGTAAAACCCTGAGGACCATCTACTCCTGCTACACCTTGATGACCACGTGGTCCTTGTTGTGCTGCATCCGTTACTGAAAAATCAATCAAACGAATATATGCTCCACTATTATCTAATTTTGTTGATGCTAAAAATCCTATCTTTTCCGTTCCTACTATATCTACTTTTGTATAATCATTTGCACTCAAATATAATGTATCATCTATATTTGGAGAACCTCCTGTTCCTTCATAAAATCTTGCTGTTGTATATCCATGAGATACTACTTCTACCTTATCACCGGCATTTACTGCTCTTTGAATTGCTACTCCTACAATATCCGTTGATGTTGTTAATGATGTACAAGCTTTTACTGTTATATTTCCATTTGTTGTATTTATATCAATACAAACTGGTTGTCCTGCTTGTATTGTTTCTTTTGCACTATATAATTTTATTGCTCCTGCAAATTTTATTCTACCACTACCAATATTTCTTAAATCTGTTTGTGCTGCTTCTCCTGATGTTGAACTTAAATTTTGAAAATCTGTATCATCTCCTCTTAAACCTTGAAATCCTGTTGGTCCTTGAAAACCTGCTCCTTGAGTTCCTTGATATCCCTGAAATCCTGTATAACCTGTGAATCCTTGAGGACCCGTTACATTTACTATATTTAATTCACCCTTCATTGAATTATGATATTGGCATCTGTAATATAATTTATCTGGTGCATCAAAAGGAATTTTCCATGTCCATCTGCCCGTTTGTTTATTTGATGCTGCCGATGTTCCTGTTGTTCCATCACTATGACTTAAACCTTCTCCATATAAAGTTCCATCTATTCCTTCAGTACTTTGTAATCTTATTGGATGAGTGCTGTTTAATTCTATATCTATATAGTAAGTAAATCCTCTTATTAAATCACGTGTTGGATAATTTGTTGAAGTATCGTCATTCCAAATATAGTTACCACCATTTAATGATATTTTTTGAGTTATTCCTCCTGCTACTCCTTGAAATCCTGTAAATCCTTGGAATCCTGTGTAACCAGTAAATCCTTGGAATCCTTGGAATCCTGTGTATCCAGTGTATCCTTGAAATCCTTGGAAACCCTGGAATCCTGTATATCCTGTGTACCCTTGCCATCCTGTATAACCTTGAAAACCTTGGAATCCTGTAAATCCTTGGAATCCCGTAAATCCTTGAAATCCAGTGTAACCAGTAAATCCTTGGAATCCTGTATACCCTGTATATCCTTGCATTCCTTGGAATCCTTGGAATCCTGTATAACCTGTATAACCTTGAAATCCTTGGAATCCTGTATAACCAGTATAACCTTGAAATCCCTGAAATCCAGTATAACCTGTAAATCCCTGAAATCCAGTATAACCTGTAAATCCTTGGAATCCTTGGAAACCGGTGTAACCAGTAAATCCTTGGAATCCTGTATAACCAGTGTAGCCCTGAAAACCTTGGAATCCAGTAAAACCTTGGAATCCTGTAAAACCTTGGAATCCTGTGTAACCAGTATAACCTTGAAAACCTTGGAAACCTCTTGCTTCATCTAACGATGCTAACGTTGAACCATCTGAAAACTGAATATAAATATCATTATTTCCATCCAATGTTTTATTTTTTACTGTATTTAATTGTGTTTGAAAATTTGATAAATTTGTATTATTTGTTGATACATTGTTTGATAAATCTTTCACATTTTGAGATATATCCAATGAAATTTGATACATTGAATTTAATGAATTATCTATTAAATTGAAACTATTATCAATCTCTGGATTCTCTAAATGTTGCACGAAAAGTTTGTTACTGCTTAGATCAATAACTTCTGCGTGACTCATATTGATATAATTAATAGGTATATAAAAATTAAAAATGTGTAACACGTAAAAAAAAGCACTATTAAAATATTGAAATGTTACCATTTTGCTCTAAATTTTGATAATTACAAAAAGTTACTCCCTACAAGATTTTTATCCAGTAACAATTTTTTTAAAAAACTTTTTCTCAAAAATCGATTTTGGACATTTTTGAAATGTCCAAAATTGAAATATAGGATAAGTTTTGTAAAATTCATGAACCCAATTTTTGTTTTTTTAAGCATCTTGTAGGGAATTTTTGTATTTTGGTGATTTTGTTTTGTGACTGAAAAAAAAGTTCATGTGATAAGGACTTAAAAATATTTTCTGGACATTATATAAATGTCCAAAAAACTCGTGACAAAAAGTGTTAAAAGTGTTAAAAGAGTTAAAAAATATTTTTGTAAAATATGTGATTACTCTGCCTCTCAAAAGTGTCACTATGATAAACATTTAGCAAGTAAGAAACATAAGAAAAACGTGTCACGAAATTGTCACGAAACTGTCACGAAATGTCACGAAAAAAGTGTTAATCATTTTATTTGTGAAAAATGTGATAAAATTTATAAGAGTCGTAATGGTCTTTGGTATCATCAAAAAAAATGTCAAAAAACACCCCCCAGTCTTGTCACGAAAAGTAGTAAAAGTAGTAAAAGTGCCAAAAAGGAGCCGTGTTTATGGGATTTACAAAAAGAAGTAAATGGATTAAAAGATGAAAAAATTAAAATCTTAGAAAAAAATAATGAAGAATTAAAAGAAATGGTGAAAGATTTAATGACTCATACAGCTTCAATGACAAAATATACTAATAATAATATCCAGAATAATACTTATAATAATTGCACAAACAAAATGACAATAAATGTTTTCTTAAATGAGCAATGTAAGGATGCTTTAAATTTGACAGATTTTGTAGAAAATATCAAAGTAACATTAGAAGATTTGGAATATTCAAAAGATAATGGATTTGTAAATGGCGTAACGAATATTATTAAAAAGCAGTTACAAGATATGAAACCAACAGAAAGACCAATTCATTGTAGTGATAAAAAGAGATTACAATTTTATGTAAAAGATAATGATAAATGGCAAAAAGATGAAGATAATAAGAAATTAGATGAAACAATAAGAGATGTGAAACTAAAATTACCTATAAGTTTGACAGAATGGGAAAAGGCAAACCCAACTTATAAAAATGACCCAAAATTAATGGATGAATGGATGAATATCATGACGGGTATAAGTGAAGGAGATACAGGAAATATATTGAAGGAGAAATTAGCATTAAAACGAAAATTAGCGAATTATATGGAATTGAAAGAGGCGATGGCTCAAACTCAGGCTGAAAATAAGAATTAAAATAATAAATTAGATTAAAAAATTATTATTTTATGTAAAAGTGACATAAACAGTAATATGACATGGACCAGTTGCAGGGTTAGCGACACCTTGTATAAGTTGAACGCAAAATAAATAAGAACCTTCAGTAACAGCAATTTCTTCATTTAATGCTGTAGTTGCAGCACCATAAGGTTCATAATCACTATTAGAACTGGATAATGAAGTAACATATTTAAGTGAAGTATTATCAGGATCCCAACAAAATACATAAAATGTAGCATCTTTTCCAGCTTCAACGAAATCAATACAAAATCCTAATAATTTTCCAGCTCGTGGAATAACATAACCATGAGTATTATGACCGGTTCTGTTAGCTATAGAGCCAGTAAGAGAATTAAAAGCATTACTCATAGGGAATGAATTATATGGGTGTTTAAACAAAGCTGTAGAAGCAATTCTAATAAATTCAAAATATGTTAAATCTTTAAGGTCATTAAGTTCAGAGTCAGTAATATTTGAAGTCAATCCAGCCAATGATGTAGAAGGAGGTCCGCTAACGGAATCCCAAACAGTTTTAGTGCCTGTTAATTCCATACAAAATGGATATCCACATGCTCCTTTAAATCCATCTCCTTTAAATCCAGTAAAGCCTTGTTGTCCTTGGAATCCCTGGAATCCTGTATAACCAGTATATCCTTGGAATCCTCTCCCAGTAAAACCTTGAAATCCTTGGAAACCTGTATATCCAGTAAAACCTTGAACACCCTGGAAACCCGTAAATCCAGTAAAACCTTGAACACCTTGGAATCCTTGGAAACCAGTAAATCCAGTAAATCCTTGCTGTCCCTGAAATCCTTGGAAACCAGTAAATCCAGTAAATCCCTGTTGTCCCTGGAAACCCTGGAAACCCTGGAAACCAGTAAATCCAGTAAAACCTTGAACACCTTGGAATCCTTGGAATCCGGTGTATCCAGTGAATCCTTGTTGTCCAGTAAATCCCTGGAAACCAGTATAACCAGTGTATCCTTGCATACCTTGGAAACCTTGAAATCCAGTAAATCCTGTAAATCCTTGATGACCTTGTACTCCAATTCCGCCTTTTTCTCCTTTATTTCCCTGGTCTCCCTTACTTCCATTAGTTAAGAAACTTGTAAGAACAACATCATCATCGCTAAAAGGAGTTGTGCCAGAAGATGCCTGTTGTGAAACAACTAATGAAAACCAGCCAGTGTTATCAGTAATACCTGTAATTTGAAATGTAACAAACTTAGAAGTGTCATCTTTTTTGGATATTTTAACGAATCCTTTAACATCAGATGTAATACTTGATATAGTAGCCATAAAACTATCAATAGTTGTACTGTCAACATTAGAAGTATTATGTATATAAATATTTGTTGCGCTTGTTACGGTAGAATTATCAAAAACTAATTCACTTGTTCCAGGTTCGCCAGATGAAGTAGTAGATAAATCAAGAATAAATTCAAATGATGCTCCGCCGAAACTTCCTGATCTACCTTGAAATCCTTGAAATCCAGTAAATCCTTGGAAACCAGTATATCCTTGGAATCCTCTTCCCTGAAATCCTTGGAAACCAGTATAACCAGTATATCCCTGAAATCCTTGGAAACCTGTAAATCCTTGGAAACCAGTGTATCCCTGAAATCCTTGAAAACCAGTATAACCAGTATATCCTTGGAATCCTTGAAATCCAGTAAATCCCTGGAAACCAGTGAATCCTTGGAACCCAGTGTAACCAGTATAGCCCTGGAAACCGGTATATCCTCGAAAACCAGTGTAACCTTGAGAACCAGTAAATCCTTGGAAACCTGTATAACCAGTAAATCCTTGAAATCCAGTAAATCCTTGGAAACCGGTGTAACCCTGGAAACCGGTATATCCAGTAAATCCTTGGAAACCGGTATATCCTGTAAATCCTTGAAAACCAGTATAACCAGTGAAACCTTGAGAACCAGTAAATCCTTGAAAACCAGTGTAACCTTGAGAACCTTGTTGTCCTTGAGTTGCGCCAAAAACAGTTTGTGGTCCATAGACAATAAACCAAAATAATGCTTTAGAGCTACCGGTTTCAGTAATAGTATCATTAACACCGTCTAAGGTAAAAGTAGAAGGCATAGTATTTGCGAGTGTGTGAGAAGAAGTAGAAATATATAATTTATGTAATCCAGTGCTTCCTGAACTATTTTTATTTCCCCAAAAGTTTAAAATATTTGAATTAACAGAAGAAGTATGTTTTACAGAAACAAAGAATAAATCACCTCTGGTTAAAGTAGGAGCAGAATCAAAATTTATATCAATAAATTCGTTGTTATTAGCAGTAATTGTAGATTTACCATATGTAAGTTGATTGAGAGGGAAGTCTTGTGTTCCATTGAAACTGGAATCATAAATAGCACATTCTATAGTATGTGAATCGGTAGATATATTTTTAATTTTAAGTCTTAATTTATTGTAAGGACCAGTAATAGGAGCAATAAATCCCTGAGAATATATAAATCCAGCAGTAGGTGCAAATCTTGTTCCAGTATTATCATTGTAATCTTCTAAATTTAATAAGTTCATATTTTCAAACCAAACGTTAGCACCAATGGGTCCGGTAGCTCCAGTGGCACCAGTAGAATTAGTAGTAGCGTTTGTAATACCTTTTTTTCCAATATAACTATAAATAGTAAGAACAGGTTTATTATCAGTAGTATTTACTTGAAAGTTAGAATTGGTTTGAGTTCCGTTTGAAAAATTACCAAAATCAGAAAAAAATAATATTCCTGATTTTAAATCGATAAAATAATTTCCTCCTTTTTTCCCAAAAGGAAGAGATGTAGAAAGAGATTTTTCAGTATTAACTTTATATAAATAAGGTTGTATAACATTACCACCGCTTTCGTATTGCTTAAAGTTAAACTGAAAAGAATCTTGAATAACATTTTTTCCAGAAGAATTTAGTTTAAACCATGATAATCCGGGACTGGATAATTGCGGTGTTTGTTCTAATATAAGTAATTTATATCTTCTAACGGTGCCAGTAGAATCATCAACAATACTACAGGATGATTTGTCAGTGTCGTCGTCGCTATAATTTTTGAAATCAGTTGTATTTAATCCAATATCAGTTGCAGTTTTAACAGTTCCATTAGTATCGAAATCAGGTTGGTCTGGAATGATTTCTACAAAAACATCTTCCCCATTAAATGAATCATTAAATTTGACAGCAGTTTCTTCATACCATGCACGAGTTTCATCGGCTGAAGGAAATCCATATGCTGATTTTAATAATATATCTACTTTTTCCGATGTGTCTAAATTTACTGTATCGGTCATATACTATAATATAATATAACTTATTTTAAGTTTATATTATAAAAATGTCTATTTAATTATTCACTCCAATTATTTTTTAATCCTATAAATATTTTCAAATCATCGTTTATTGCAGTTTTACTAATATAGATACCTCTTCCACTGGAACCATCATCAACAATAGCACCAAATGAAGAGCCACTTGAAATATCAGAGTAAGATTTAGTTCCGGTTCCATTTACAATCCAATTACCTCCAATAGGATTAAATGCCTGTTTGAAACTTCCCATAATCTTAGTTGTAGTACCAGATTTGGTAGCTCTACAGAAACCAATAGCATCTGTATTGGTTAAATTTAATAATGCATCAACAGTAGAAGAATTAAAGAAATTAGATAAAGCACTATCTAAATCTAAATATTTTTGAGCATCTCCATTTTCATCAATGGATATAGTTAGTCCCATCATACTGTATCCTCCTGAAGATTTTGTAAGATTAAATACAATCCATTTGTAACCAGTAGAATCACTACTTCCCGCTGTAGAATATGCAGTAGTTCCAGCAGAATATTGTCCGGAACCATTAACAATACTATCAATACCATCATACTGGAAGTTATTTACATTGGGGTATGTTTTATTTGCATTTGTTCTAAATTTACCACCAAGATATAGTAATGTCCAATCCTGAGGTATTTTTTTATGACCAGCATCAGTATTTGCAGTAGTATATTGCGTAATACCAATATCTCCAACATCACTATTTAATTTTGCAATTTCTGTAGAATCAGTAATTTCATAAACATCTGTGTAAGTAAATTTTCTACTGATACTGCCTCCACCAATATTATTGTAACTTGCTGAATCAAAAAAGTGATTTACAGTGAAATTAGAATTAGTATTAGAAGACCCTCTCAATGAAGTGGAATTTTCAGTAATAGTTAAAGAAGTGCTACCATTAATCTCTTGAGTATAATAGGTTCCATAATAATAACTATTAGTTTGTGTTTTAATATCATTAAAATCAAAGTTATATTGACCATTTGCAACAATTGAATTTCTGTCAATAGTTATATTTTTACTACTTGATTTATTAGTTTTGCTAATACTGCTGATTCTGGCAATAATACGGTTCCCGGGTATGTATAAATTTTCAGAGTTAATATTGTGATATGTTCTGTTCATAGAAATATCAGTAGTTTTAACACTTGGAATACCCATAGTGTAAATGAGACTTTTGACTGTAGAGCTGTTTAGAGGTGAAACAGAAGATGGTAGTGAAGATAATGTATCAATATAAACATTATGAGTCGTTGTTGATAAAGCGGAACCACCAACATCAACATGTCTAATATATTTATATTCAATAGTATGTTTATCATTTTGAGCAGGACCAATATTAGTTAATACAGATGTAATATTATTTAAATTAACAATGCCTTTAATTCTAAATCCTTGTGTATTTGCAGATGAATAAATATCACTTTGTGATGGATTACTAAAATAATTAAATACATTGCTGTTAGAATTATTTCTGGATGCGGTTCCGGCATTATTGTTAGTAGTATCAAATCCATTAAATGAAATAGTTTGTTTTAATGTTGAATTAGTATAACATTCAACTTGAACTAAATTTTGACTATTATCAACCCATTTACCATAACCAATTTCTAAATTTTGTTGAGAGCTGGTATATGGACGTGTAATTTGTATGGTTTGATTATTAGTATTACTTAAATTAAATGTAGAATTTAAGAATGTATTCAAATAATACACATAAGAGTTATTTAAGTTGGCAGTAGTAGAAGGTGTTGTAACATAAGTTTTGGTTTCGTTTGAATTAAAGTTCAAAAAAGTAGAAATACCGTTATCACTGGGTAGTCTTAAAAAGTTAGATATTCTTGGTGTAGAAAAATCAGAGAAAATATCTCTTAAATCGTTTTTAGCTTTAACTTTATAATTGTATTTTGTAGCAGCTCTTAAACTATTAAGATTAATACTAAAGTTACTATTTGCGGAAGCATTTTCATTTTCAGTATCAGTTAAATTAGTAGTAATTACAGGGTAAATAGAAGAACAAAGTGTTTCATTTTGACTATAATCGGTAATAACTTGTGAAATAACTGCAGAAGATGAAGGATTGCCTCCTTCGGGTTCAACAACTTTATAAGTTAATGCTATAGTAGATGTATAGTTTGCATTTTCGCTAACAAAAATAGGAGCAGTTGGAGCATTGGCTTGCAAAAATTGTAAATCATTGAAAACAAGAGCTCTGGTATTAATATCTGGATAATTTTGTGCAAAATTAATACCATAAACTCTGGCGTCGAATTTATCAGTTCTACTTAAAATATTAAGAGTATCACTATTATTTGCTTGAGCAATGGCAGTTTTGGGTAATTGATAAGTTTTATAAGAATCAACATTGTAGTCGGTTGAATTACCTATAGAAAAGGTATGTAAATTCAGCCATTTATTTGCATTATTACTATTAATAGAAGTATTACCAGAAATATCAAGTTTAATTTCATTGATGAATGGTAAAGATTTATTTTTTTCTAAAGATTGGAATGATAGTTTTGCAATAATATTAGCACCTTGATTGGCTAAAATATCATCGTAATTCCAACTAATATCAATTGTAGATGTAGTAGAAACAGGTTGTCCTTGTTTTTTAAATTTATTGGGTTGTTGTGTAAGTATGTCATAGAATGTTTGATTAGAGTTATTAACACCGCCGGCTCCTCCAACAAATTCGGTTCCATCAGCTTGAAAAATTTTACCCAAAAATCTAATATCATTAAAACTGACATCATTAGCACTCAAATCTCCATGAACTTTCAAGTTGTTAAGAGAAATATCAACAGTTTCATCAATAGCGATTCCTCCGCCGCTTCCAACTTCTCCTTTTAATCCTTGAAATCCTTGATATCCTCTATTTACAGATGCTCCATCATTTCCTTGGAATCCTTGGAATCCAGTAAAACCTCTAAAACCTTGAGCTCCTATGTTTCCTTGTTCTCCAGTTTCTCCTTTATTCCCTTTAGCACCATTATCACCGATTATTCCTTTTTCTCCCTGATTGCCGGAATCTCCCTTATCTCCTTTATCTCCTTGAGCTCCGTCATTTCCGTCAGCTCCATTAATACCATTTTGACCAGCTATACCTTGGAAACCAGTAAATCCTTGGGCTCCTTTATTACCAACATTGCCTTGTTCTCCTTGTTTTCCTTGATATCCTTGGAATCCAGTATAACCTCTAAAACCCTGAGCTCCTTTATTTCCTTGTTGTCCAATCTCTCCTTTATCTCCTTTATCTCCAATTTCACCTTTATTTCCTTGGTCACCTTTTTGTCCTTGGTCACCTTTTTGTCCCTTATCTCCCTTTTCTCCATCATTTCCATCAACTCCGTTTATTCCATTTTGACCAACAGAACCTTGGAAACCAGTGTATCCTCGAATTCCTATGTCTCCTTTTTCTCCCTGGTCACCCTGTTTTCCCTGGTATCCTTGAAATCCGGTAAATCCTTGCACTCCTATATTTCCTTGATTCCCTTGTTCTCCTATCTCTCCTTTTTCACCCTTATCACCTATTTCTCCTTTTTGTCCCTGGTTACCTATATCTCCTTGGTCACCTTTTTGTCCTTTGGCTCCATCATTTCCATCATTTCCATCAGCACCATTTGTTCCATTTTTACCAACAGGACCCTGAAATCCTGTAAATCCTTGAACTCCCTGATTTCCTATAATACCTTGATCTCCTTGTTTCCCTTGAAATCCTTGAAAACCCGTAAATCCTTTTTCACCTTGAATACCTTGCCCACCTATTTCTCCTTTTTGTCCTTTAGCACCATTGGCTCCAATTTCTCCTTTATCACCATCGGCACCAATTTCTCCTTTTTCTCCTTTGCTACCCTGAGCTCCATCACTACCATCGGTTCCATTTGTTCCATTTTTACCTACAGGACCTTGAAACCCTGTAAATCCTTGTGCTCCCTGATTTCCGGCAGGACCAATTAATCCTCTAAGTCCTTGAAAGCCAGTATAACCCTTTAATCCCTGAGCTCCTTGGTTTCCTTTTTGTCCAATTTCACCTTTTTCTCCTTTATTACCAACTTCACCTGTTTCTCCTTTATCGCCATTAGCCCCAATTTCTCCCTTTTCTCCCTTACTACCATCAGTTCCATCAATTCCATCGGTTCCATTTGCTCCATTTTGACCGACAGGACCTTGGAAGCCAGTGAATCCTTGAGCTCCCTTATTTCCTTGCTCTCCTCTTGTTCCTTTAAATCCTTGGAAACCAGTATAACCTGTAAATCCTTGGAAACCCTGGAAACCAGTGTATCCTTGAGCTCCTTTATCTCCTTTATCTCCAATTTCACCTTTTTGTCCTTCAATACCTTGGTCACCTTTTTGTCCTTGGTCACCTTTACTTCCATTTGTTAGGAAACTAACAGAAATAATATCTGTATCACTGAATGGACTTGTTGCAGAAGAAGATTGATGAGATACAGCTAATTCATACCAATCAGTATTATCAGTAATACTTGTAATTTGAAAAATCAAAAAGTTTGATGTATTACTTTTTTTGGATAATTTAACGAATCCTTTAACATCTGATGTAACACTACTTATAGTTTGCATGAAGGTTTCAATAGTAACTCCAGTGACATTTGATGTTTCATTTATATATAATTTTGTAGATGTATTCAAATCGGTTTGATTTAATCTAAATTTAGTTGTATCAAGACTGTTACCAGAAGTAACATTAGTAGAACCTAAATCAGCAATATATTCAAATGTGGCTCCACCAAAACTTCCAGATTTTCCTTGAAATCCTTGATATCCGGTAAAACCCTGGAAGCCAGTAAAACCTTGATATCCATGTCCGGTAAATCCCTGGAATCCAGTAAATCCTTGTGCGCCTTTTATCCCTTCGTTTCCTGGAATACCTGTTGTTCCCTGAAATCCTTGGAATCCAGTAAATCCAGTAAATCCTTGAGCTCCTTGATTACCTTGCTCACCAACTCTTCCTTGATGTCCTTGGAAACCGGTAAATCCTTTTTCTCCTTGGATTCCTTGTTCTCCAATTTCGCCTTTTTGTCCTTTTTCACCATTTTCTCCTTTATCTCCATCATTCCCTTGTCCCCCTACATCGCCTTTTTCTCCCTTATCACCATTAGAGCCATCGTTGCCATCATTACCATCATTACCATTTTTACCCTGAAATCCCTGAAATCCAGTGTAACCAGTAAAACCCTGAACTCCTTTATTACCTTGCTCCCCAACTCTTCCTTGGTATCCTTGGAATCCTGTAAATCCTTTTTCTCCCTGGATTCCTTGTCCTCCAATTTCTCCTTTTTGTCCTTTTTCACCATCATCTCCTTTTAATCCTTGGTCTCCTTGTTGTCCAACTTCTCCTTTATCTCCTTTAGCACCTTGAGCTCCATCATTCCCATCGGCGCCATCATTACCATTTTGTCCAGCAACACCTTGGAAACCGGTAAATCCTTGTGTTCCCTTATTTCCAATATTACCCTGTTCTCCCTGTCTTCCTTGGTATCCTTGGAAACCAGTAAATCCCTGAACTCCTATATTTCCTTGATTACCTTTTTCACCAATTTCACCTTTATTACCCTGTTCTCCTTTATCACCTTTATCACCCTGTCCTCTTTCTCCCTTAGTGCCTTTGTCACCTTGAGCTCCATCATTTCCATCAATACCGTTAGCCCCACTTTGACCACGAACTCCCTGGAAACCAGTAAATCCTTGAGCTCCTTTATTTCCCAGATTACCCTGTTCTCCTTGTCTTCCTTGATATCCTTGAAATCCGGTAAATCCTTTTTCACCTTTTTGTCCTTTAGTGCCAACTGGTCCAATTTCTCCTTTATTGCCTTGTTCGCCGCTGTCACCTTTATCGCCTTGACCTCTTTCTCCTTTATCACCTTTACTACCCTGAGCTCCGTCATTTCCATCATTTCCATTTATTCCATTTTGTCCTATGGGACCCTGAAAGCCAGTAAATCCTCTATCTCCTTTAATTCCTATATCTCCTTGTTCTCCTTGTTTTCCCTGGTATCCTTGAAATCCAGTATAACCTCTAAATCCTTTTGCTCCGGTATCACCTTTTTGTCCTATTTCACCTTTTTGTCCTTTTTCTCCTGTATCACCCTTTTGTCCTTGATTTCCTTTTTCCCCAGTATCACCTTTTTGTCCTTTACTACCTTGAAATCCTTGTGCACCTTGATTACCTTGATGTCCCTTTAATCCTTGTGGTCCAATATCGCCTTTTTCGCCTTGAATACCTATAATTCCCTTTTGACCTTTTTCTCCAATATCTCCTTTATCTCCTTTGTCTCCTTTAGTTCCCTGAGCCCCATCGTTTCCATCGGTGCCATTTATACCATTTTGTCCGGCAACACCTTGGAAACCAGTGAATCCCTGGGCTCCTTTATTACCGACATTACCTTGTTCTCCTTGTTTCCCCTGGACTCCTTGAAAACCAGTAAAACCTTTTTCACCTATAAGACCTTGAACTCCTATTTCACCTTTTTGTCCTTTTTCACCATCATCGCCTTTTACTCCTTGGTCACCACTATTACCAATTTCTCCTTTATCTCCTTTAGCACCTTGAGCTCCATCATTACCATCAAAACCATTTGTTCCATCTTGACCAGCTACACCTTGGAATCCAGTGAATCCTTGAGCTCCCTTATTTCCAATATTACCTTGGTCACCTTTATCTCCTCTAATACCTCTTAATCCCTGAAATCCAGTATAGCCTTGGAATCCCCGAAATCCAGTATATCCAGTATAACCCTGAAATCCCTGATTTCCTTGTTCTCCAATTTCACCTTTTTGTCCTTCAATACCTTGGTCACCTTTTTGTCCCTGATCTCCTTTGCTTCCATTTGTTAAAAAACTAATAGAAACAACATCTGTATCAGATAATGGACTTGTTGTTGAAGAAGATTGGTGAGCAATGTTTAATGTGTACCAATCAGTATTATCTGTAATAGTTGTAATTTGGAAAATAAGAAATTTGGATGAATCGCTTTTTTTGGATAATTTGACGAATCCTTTAATATCGGAAGTAACACTGCTAATAGTTTGAATAAAAGTTTCAATAGTAACATTTGAAACATTTGATGTTTCATTGATATATAATTCTGTAGAAGTAGTTTGAAATGTTCCATTTAATCTAAATTTTGTAGATCCTGGGTCTTCTTCGGTAGTAGAAGAAAGATTTGCAATATATTCAAATGTAGCACCACCAAAAGTTCCAGATTTGCCTTGAAATCCCTGATATCCAGTAAAACCCTGGAAGCCAGTAAATCCTTGATATCCATGTCCGGTAAATCCCTGGAAACCAGTAAATCCTTGAGTTCCTTTATTTCCAACAATACCTTGTTCTCCTTTATCACCAACAGTTCCCTGGAATCCTTGAAAGCCTGTAAATCCAGTGAAACCTTGTGCTCCTTTATTTCCAACAATACCTTGTTCTCCTTGGTCGCCTTGATATCCTTTTGCACCGGTGAAACCTTGTGTTCCAATTACACCTTTTTGTCCTTTGTCTCCTATTTCGCCCTTTTGTCCTTTATTACCAATTTCACCTTTTTGTCCTATATCTCCCTGTCCTCCAATTTCTCCTTTATTTCCTTTTTCACCCTGAGCTCCATCATTTCCATCAACTCCGTTTATTCCATTTTGACCAACAGAACCCTGGAAACCGGTAAATCCTTGAACTCCTTGATTTCCAATAATACCTTGTTCTCCTTGTTTTCCTTGATATCCTTGGAATCCAGTAAATCCTTTTTCCCCTTGAATACCTTGTCCGCCAATTTCTCCTTTGTCTCCTTTATCTCCTTGTAGTCCTATTTCTCCTTTATCTCCCTGTTCTCCTATTTCTCCTTTTTGTCCTTTATTTCCTTTTTGACCTTGCTCTCCAACTCTTCCTTGAAATCCAGTGTATCCCTGGAATCCTTGAAATCCAGTAAATCCTTGAAATCCGGTAAATCCTTGAAATCCTTGAAATCCTGTATAACCTTGTGATCCAGTAAAACCCTGAAATCCTGTGTATCCAGTGTATCCCTGAAATCCTTGGAAACCGGTGTAACCTGTAAATCCCTGAAATCCTTGAAAACCAGTATAACCAGTGTATCCTTGGAATCCTTGGAAACCAGTGTATCCAGTGTAACCCTGGAATCCCTGAAAACCAGTAAATCCTTGAAAACCGGTAAAACCTTGATAACCTTGTGGTCCTCTATCACCTCTTGTTCCATTAACTACCATACTAACTTTGATATTTTCATCATTATCAAACTCAGGAAATAATGCAGAATTATTTTGTAATGTTAAATCAATCTTCCACCAACCATTATTATTTGTTAAATCAGACATTTGATAAAGTATAAATTTAAGAGATGTAGAATCAGTTAATTTAACAAAACCCTTAACTTCTGAATTTACAGCATCTAAAGTGGTTAAAAATGAATTTAAATTTTTAATAGGAGTATCATTAGATGAACTATCTATAAACATGTTAGAAACAGAGGGAAAATATGAGTTATTTAAAGCAACTTTACCTTCACCTGGATCTTGATCTGTAACAGAAGTAGAAAATTTAAAAATAAATGATTCCCCACCGAATCCTCCATCCTTACCTTGGAATCCCTGAAAACCTGTATAACCAGTAAATCCCTGAGCTCCATCATTTCCATCAGAACCATTAATTCCATTTTGTCCTGCAACACCTTGAAAACCAGTAAATCCTTGTGTCCCAGTAAATCCCTGAAATCCTGTAAATCCGGTATGACCTTGGAATCCACGGAAACCAGTGAATCCTTGGAACCCAGTGAAACCTGTAAAACCTTGAACTCCTTTGTTACCTTTATCACCTTTATCACCTTGGTCACCTTTTGTTCCTTCAATACCTTGTGCTCCAGTGAATCCTTGAAAACCAGTAAAACCCTGTGATCCTTTTGCACCATCAGCACCAACATATCCATCTTTACCCTGGAATCCCTGGAAACCTGTATAACCAGTAAATCCCTGAACTCCTTTATCACCTTGGTCACCTTTTGTTCCTTCGATACCTTGTGCTCCAGTGAATCCTTGGAAACCTGTGAAACCCTGCGACCCTTTTTCACCATCAGCTCCAACATATCCATCTTTACCCTGGAATCCCTGGAAACCTGTATATCCAGTGTAACCCTGGAATCCTTGGAATCCAGTAAAACCCTGGAAACCCTGGAAACCCTGGAAACCTGTATAACCAGTGAAACCCTGGAATCCCTGGAAACCAGTAAATCCCTGGAATCCTTGGAAACCTGTATAACCAGTAAATCCCTGAAATCCTTGGAATCCAGTAAATCCTTGAAAACCTCTACCTTGGAAACCCTGGAAACCAGTAAATCCTTGGAAACCAGTAAATCCTTTTTCTCCTTTTGTTCCTTTTTGACCTCTATCGCCTCTACTTCCATTCATAATTACATTTACTTTAATTTGTTCGTCATCATCAAATGTTGGTAATATTGAAGATTGACTTTGCAATGTAACATCTAACTTCCACCATCCTGTATTATTTGTAGCTTTAGAAATTTGATATAGTATATATTTTTCATCAGTTTTATCGATAAGTTTAACAAATCCCTTAGTATTGGATTCGTTAAGTCTAACACTTTCCATAAATTCATCAATATTTTTAGAAACAGTATCGTTTGAATTACTATCTATATAGATATAATCGGCATTTGGGAAATAGGTATTACTTAATTGAATTTTTCCGGTTCCAGGATCTTGTTCAGTTACAGATGTTTTATATATAAATTCGTATGCTTCTCCGCCGAAGTTACCGTCCATACCTTGATATCCTCTATCACCTTGAAATCCAGTAAAACCTTGAGTTCCTTTAAATCCTTGGAATCCTTGAAATCCAGTGGAGCCTTGGAATCCTGTAAATCCTTTTTCTCCTTTTTCACCATCAGCACCAATTACTCCTTGATACCCAGTAAATCCTTGGAATCCGGTGAATCCTTGAAATCCAGTGAATCCTTGAAAACCTCTACCTTGAAATCCTTGATATCCTGTAAATCCCTGGAATCCGGTATAACCAGTAAATCCCTGGAATCCTTGGAATCCAGTAAATCCTTGTTGTCCGTCAAATCCCTGTGGTCCTCTTATATCACCAACCAAGGTCCAAGTAGAATTTGGACTATTAGTATCAGTAGCAACATATAGCTTACCATTAATAACATATCCATCACCGACTGTTGTAGCAACCGCAGGTAAATCAGTAGTGCTGTCTAATGAATCTTTAATAACAATTGTTCCTGGATTAATACCTCCAATAGTAGTTCCGGCAGGCATATCAATATTTCCTCCAGTAGTCATTGATAATGCTTTTATTGGTTCATTTTGACCAGGAGCAAACTGATAAACAGTGTTTGGAGATACAAAAATTTCTTTAACGTGTAACGCATTCCATCTATCATCTTTACCTCCTAAATCATAAGTATCGTTTTGAGAAGGAATTAAGTCTTTTCCAATTGTAATAGCATTGCGCGTAGTTCCTGAATCCCATGTAAAAGGATCTACTGATGCGGGTAAATATCTTGTAAATGTTCCAGAACCTAATCCATCTAAATCCGGACCAGTGGGTCCTTGAAAACCAGTAAATCCTTGTGCACCATGTCCAGTAAATCCTTGGAATCCTGTAAATCCTTGAGCACCTTGTTCTCCTCCTATTAAATCAACAATACTAATACTTGTCCCTTTTGTAACATATAAGGCATCATTTGATGAAACACCTGTTACTCTAACAATACAAATTCTTGCTCTAATTTTATCATTAGCTTCTAAATCTATAATAGCATTACCAGTACATGTTTGTTTAAGACTTTGTGCTCTTTTAACAACTGCACTAACATTTGTATTTGGTATTTCTGTCCAACTACCACTTGTGTATTTTTCTAATTTAACAAAACAGGCATAGTCATCATTGTTTTTACTCCTTACTGTAGTAACATATGTTACTTGTGCTATCATTTTATGTATTACTGTTATTTCACCACTATTATTAGTAAATGTTCCAGTAGGTTTGCTGTAATTTACATTTGAATAAGTAATAGTTTGATAACTTGTTGGGTCAGAAGAGTTATTTGGGGGGACAATAGTGATTTCTCCGGTATAACTACTATTTCCATCATTAATATCTTCAGCATCAGTTGATATATTTAATGATGCTCTGAAAGCAGCAGATTCAGTCCCGGCAACCCCTTTATGACCTTGAAATCCAGTAAATCCTTGGGAACCAGTGGCACCAGTAAATCCTTGAGCACCATCAGCTCCATCAGAACCAACATATCCATCAGCTCCTCGTTCCCCTTTTTCTCCTTTATCACCCTGAGCACCATCATCACCTCTATCACCATTTGTAACAAAACTGACAGATATTTTTTCATCATCTGACCATAATGTGAAAGAAGAATTAGATGAGGTATATGATATATAAATAATCCACCATCCAGTTTCATTTACAGCACTTGTAATTTGATAAACAACATAATTTGAAGTATTGATAGATGATAATCTTATATATCCTTTAATATCTGAATTAGCGTTAGAAATAGTAGTCATGAAATTATTAATATTGACAGAGTTAAGATCAGTTTCATCAACATAAATTTTACTTGAACTTAAAATATTTTGATTAGCTAATCTGAAATATCCTACACCAGGGTCAGATTCATCAGTAGATGTTTTATTAAAACTAAAATCAAATGTTTGTCCTCCAAATGCTCCAGCTTCTCCTCTGGCACCTTTTACTCCGGTATATCCCTGGAATCCTTGAAATCCCGTATAGCCTTGTGCTCCAGTAAAGCCTTGAAATCCAGTATAACCGGTGTATCCCTGAAATCCTTGAAATCCCTGGAATCCAGTAAATCCTTGTGCTCCAGTAAAGCCTTGAAATCCAGTGTAACCAGTGTATCCTTGAAATCCCTGGAATCCAGTAAACCCCTGGAAACCAGTAAATCCTTGAAATCCAGTATAACCGGTGTATCCTTGAAATCCTTGGAATCCTTGGAATCCTTGGAATCCAGTATAACCAGTGTATCCTTGAAATCCTTGGAATCCTGTGTAGCCAGTGTATCCTTGGAAACCTTGAAATCCGGTGTAACCAGTGTATCC
>CEWG01203446.1_pt1 | contig 27167 bp, 25 predicted proteins | sample 361411 | NCBI WGS metagenome assembly CEWG01 (sample SAMEA2622173, study PRJEB7988) | marine metagenome | biome: marine biome (ENVO:00000447); feature: surface water layer (ENVO:00002042); material: "saline water (ENVO:00002010), including plankton (ENVO:xxxxxxxx)" | depth 5 m | reverse complement strand
CCTCACCTTGGCAAGGTGATGCTCTACCCCTGAGCTACTTTCGCATACGGTTTGCTAAAATAACAAAATATAACATTCTTAATTAGAAAATATTTTAAACTTTTACATTGTAGCTATTCAGTCAAATTATTTAGTAATTATCATTATTTTAATTGTCTTTTAATCTGATTAAGCTTCATTAATGCCTCTATTGGTGTAAGTTTATCGATATCTAAATCTGTAATTTCCTCTCGTAAAGACTCTAATATAGGATCATCCAAATTAAAAAAACTTAGTTGCATTTCATCCTTACCTACCTTTAAACTTTCTGCATTAGTTTCAATTGTATTTGATTTTTCCAAACCCTTAAGTTTTTGTGATGCTCTACGAATTACAAATTCTGGCATTCCTGACATTTTTGCTACATGAATTCCAAAACTATGGGCACTACCTCCAGGGACTAATTTTCTTAAAAAAAGTACTTTATCCTCTAACTCTTTGACCGATACATTATAATTTTTAATACGATTAAAATCATGGGTCATTTCGTTCAGCTCATGATAGTGAGTGGCAAAAAGAACCTTTGCTTTTGAAGGATGTTCATGAAGATATTCTGCAATCGCCCAAGCAATAGAAATACCATCATAGGTACTGGTGCCTCTGCCTATCTCATCTAATAATACCAAGCTTTTTTCAGTAATGTTGTTAAGAATTGAGGCCGTTTCGTTCATCTCAACCATAAATGTTGATTCCCCCAAAGAAATATTATCACTAGCCCCAACTCGCGTAAAAATTTTATCAATTACTCCAGTAACCATTGATGATGCAGGAACAAAACACCCCATCTGAGCCATCAAAACAAGTAAAGCAGTTTGGCGAAGTATAGCTGACTTACCTGACATGTTCGGTCCCGTAATCATAATTATTTGTTGACTTGAAGGATCAAGGACTAAATCATTAGCGATGTAGGGATTATCAGGAGATAATTGGTTTTCAATCACAGGGTGACGGCCCTGTTTGATCCTCAATTGTGTAGTATCTGAAAAATGGGGACGTGAATAATTATATTTCAATGCTAAAGAAGCAAAACACCATAACACATCAAGTTGTGCGGTCTGCTGCGCATTGTTTTTGAGCAGCTCTAAATATTTATGTAATTCTATCATCAACTCCAGATAAATATTACTTTCCAGGGACTTAATTTTTTCCTCAGCTCCTAGAATTTTAGTTTCGTATTCTTTTAGCTCCTCTGTAATGTAACGTTCAGCATTGACAAGGGTTTGCTTTCTAATCCAGTCCTCAGGAACCTTTTCCTTGTGAGTATTGCGTACCTCGATATAGTATCCAAATACATTGTTAAATGATATTTTTAATGATGGAATTTGAGTTTGCTCGCTTTCTCTTTCAACCATTCTGTCCAAGTGATCTTTTCCAGAATATAAAAGTTGTCTTAACTCATCTAGCTCATTACTTACGCCATCTGCGATAACCTCTCCTTTACTTAGCAAAACGGGTGCATCTGATTTAAGGGTAGATTGAATCAATTTAATCACTTTCGCAGGCTCCAAAAACCTAGATCCTAAAATTTGAAGGTTTTTTGATGAATGGTTTAGCAAATCATCCTTGACTCTATTAATTTGATCTAATGACTTACCTAATTGTACCAATGCCCTTGGACTGATTTTTTGGGTGGCAATCTTTGCGATAATTCTTTCCATATCAACAATTTCCTTTAAATGGATTTGCATTTTATTATGGATTGAATCATCATTTTTAAAAGCTTCAACCAAACTCAAACGTTCCTCTATTTTAGATAGATTTCTCTCTGGAAAAGCCATCCAATGTTTTAACATTCGTCCACCCATTGCAGTTAGAGTTAGATCCAAAACATCAATCAGTGCCACGCCATTAAGGTTAGTTGGTTGGAAGAGTTCCAAGTTTCGAGTTGTAAATCTATCCATCCATACGTATTCTTCCTGAAATATTTGACGAATGTTAGTTATATGAGTTATTTTGTTGTGGTGAGTCTCAGATAGATAATGTAAAATAGCTCCGGCAGCTATAATTCCAGCTTTAAGATTTTGAATCCCAAACCCTTTCAGTCCCTTAGTGCCAAAATGATTAGTCAATTTTTCCTCAGCATAACTAATTTCAAAAACCCAATCTTCAAGGTAGAAGACATGAAATTGATTTCCTGTTAATTCAGCAAAGATTTTTTTTGCAGGTTTGGCAATCAAAACCTCTGTTGGAGAAAAATTTTGTAATAATTGTTCCATTTGAATGGAACTGCCCTCAGATACCCAATAGTCCCCGGTGGAAATATCTAAAAAAGAGATTCCAACATTCTCTTTTTTAAAAAAAACTGCTGCTAGGAAGTTATTCTTTTTATGTTCTAAAACCTCCTCATTCATTGAAACCCCTGGAGTAACCAACTCCGTTACGCCTCTTTTTACAATTTTTTTTGCAACTTTAGGGTCTTCCAGCTGATCACATATTGCAACTCTACATCCAGCCCTAACGAGTTTTGGCAAATATGTATTTAAAGAGTGGTGAGGAAAACCTGCCAATTCAGTTTCACTGGAACTGCCTACCCCTCTTTTAGTAAGAATTATACCCAATATTCTTGCTGCTTTAACAGCATCATCTCCAAAAGCTTCATAAAAATCTCCTACTCGAAAAAGCAATAAGGCATCAGGATATTTTCCTTTTATCTGGTTATATTGCTTCATTAAAGGAGTTTCTTTATTCGATTTGGCCACTTGAATACACTTTATACACTAATGTAATTATTAATAAATTCTTGCGATAATTGGGTTTTAAAAATTTGTTAACACTCAAATTAGACGCCTTCAATATTTAGTATTTTTATGATGTGCGTAAACTTAAAAACAGCGAATTAGTTCGTAAGACTATTAAGGAATTTAAAAAAGCGGATAAAACCCCTTTGATTGTCATTCTTGAAGACATTCGAAGTTTAAATAATATCGGTTCTGTTTTCAGAACTGCTGATGCATTTCTAATAGCAAAAATATTCCTTTGTGGTATTTCTGCCACACCTCCACACAAAGACATACATAAAACTGCATTGGGAGCAACTGAGTCAGTTGAATGGGAGTACCAGAAGGAAGTTGTCACATTAATCAAAAGGCTTCAAAAAAAAGGTATTAAAGTCTTCGCTATCGAACAAGCTGATAAAGCTTTTTCTCTAGAGAATTTTGAAGTTAAAACTCACAATCAGTTCGCTTTTATTTTTGGTAACGAAGTAAGGGGTGTATCCCAACTGGCGATTAATCAATGTGATGGAGTAATTGAAATTCCACAAGAGGGAACCAAACATTCTTTGAATGTAGCAGTTGCTAGTGGGATAGTTTTGTGGGATTTTTTCCAAAAGCTAAGAAAGCTTTAATTCTTAATAGGATTATTTGATATGCAGCTTCATCTTTTACAAAATCTAAATCACTAAGATCAATTTCACAGTAGGGAAATTCATTTTCAAGGTCAAAAAATAATTTGTACCCAAGGTCAATATTTGTTAAATATTCTTTAGATATTTTTTGCTCATAGTCCCTTCCCCTTATTTTAATATTTTCCCTTAATTTATCGACGCTATGTTTCAAATAAATTACTTTTTGTGGTAAATAAAACTTATTGGACCAAGCCAGATAATTCTTTTTAAATGAATGAAAATCCAATGAGGCTAGGTTGATTTTAGCAAAAATTAAAGATCGAAAAAGGGAATGGTCAGCTACTACTTTCAAAGAGCTTTCTTTATCATTGATAAATTCTTGAAATTGTCTAAATCGACTCTTCATAAAATAATTTTCTAAAGAAAGAGCATAAGTTTGAGAGTCATTATAAAATTTTTCTAAAAAAGGGTTTTCCTTAAAATTCTCCTTCAAAAAAGGAACTTGGTATTGATCTGCAATTTTTTGAGCAAGCAAGGTTTTTCCTACACCTATATTTCCTTCTAAAATCAAAATTCTATTGGTTTCAAAAAGCATTGGAGACCAGTCTGACATAGGTAGTTTTTTAACCTTGCTTTTATCTGAACTGACCAATAGTAAATCAGCAATGGTTTTTTTTAATGTTGGGTGGATAAGATTAGGGTTAATTTCATTAAGGGGATGCATAATAAAATTTCGGAATTCAATTTTGGGATGAGGTAAAATTAGTGCCGATGTATTAATTATTTGATCTGCATAAAACAAAAGATCTAAATCAATGCATCGAGAATTATAGGCAGTTTTGGTATGGCGTTTTCTACCCATGGCTTGCTCAACATCTAAAAGTTTCTCCAAAATCTTTAAAGGCTTATCGTTTGTATCTATTCCAATACAGGCATTTAGGAAATTAGGGCCCTCGAAACCCCAGGCAGGAGTAACATACAAGGAGGATAAATCAGTTAAAATGCCAATTTTTTTTTGAATTTGGATTACTGCCTCTTGAATATTTTTATGGCAATTTCCAATATTTGCCCCTAATGAAATATATGCTCTATTCATTTTAATCCCAGTTATAAATTTCGTAAAACAATTTCACAAACCCTATCTTTGCTTTTAAAAAGTAGATATGAATTTTTTGAAAAGTTTTTTAGCATCACTATTAGGTACCTTTATAGCTTTGGGTCTCATATCCATTTTATTTTTTACGGGTATTGCCGCTATTGCCACTTCAATAAATTTTAAGACAGTTAATTCAGCATTTATAAGTGAAAACAGTGTTTTGAATATCGATTTAAATACCTCAGTAAGAGACCGAAGTCCAGCTTTTAACCCTTTTGGATTTTTCACAGAAAATGCTACTGGCATAATTGGTATGGATGCTATTATTGGTAGTATTAATATGGCTAAAAAAGATGAAAAAATTAAAGGGATTAGACTAAACTCGGGTTTGATCTCATCAGGATGGGCTCAAGCCCGTGAAATCAGAGACTGTTTGAATGAATTTAAAAAGTCAGGTAAATTTATTTATGCTTATGCTGATTTTATGTCCCAAAAAGGTTATTATATAAGCTCAGTTGCAGACAGTATTTTTATGAATCCTGTTGGATCCATTGAACTTAAGGGGCTTTCCTCTGAGGTTCTTTACTTCGAAGATTTTCAAAACCAGTATGGATTGAAAATGGAGGTGATTCGTCACGGCAAATACAAAAGTGCCGTTGAACCTTTTTTGCAAGATAAAATGAGCGATGAGAACCGAGCACAGATTAAAGGACTACTTGATGCAGTTTGGACTACCATAAGCGATGAGATAGTTGAGAGCAGAACGATTTCAAAAAAAGCTTTAGAAAAGATGGTAGAGGAACTTACCGTAACAGATGCCAAAGAGGCAATAACTAATGGAATAATTGATGCGCTTGTTTACGAGGACGATTTTGAAAAGAGTATCAAAGCCGCATTGGAAATTGATAAAGATGACTCGATAAATTCAGTTGAATTCTATGAACTAAATACCCAAATGAAAACATTCGATAGTGATGTAAAAGATCAAATTGCAGTAATCTATGCTAATGGACCTATTTTATATACCTCTGGTACAGAGGAGGTCATTGGGAAAAAGGCTCTGAATCAGTCCTTTCAAGAAGTTGAGACAAATAAAAATATCAAAGGAGCTGTTTTGCGAATCGACTCTCCTGGAGGAGATGCTATGACTTCTGAGATAATTTTAAATGCAATGAGAAAGCTAAAAGGTAAAAAACCTTTGGTTGTTTCATTGGGAAATATTGCAGCCTCTGGTGGGTATTATATCGCTTGTCTAGGGGATAAAATTTATGCTAGTCCAATGACTATAACTGGTTCAATTGGAGTGCTTGCAGCATTTCCAAATATGAGAGGACTTGCAGAAAGGATTGGTATCAATGCTGAACAAGTCAATTCACATAAAAATGCGATGGGCTATAGCCTTTTCGAACCTTTAAACGATGGTTTTAAAAATTCAACTAAAAGTGCGATTGAAAAAGTTTATACTACCTTTAAATCAAGGGTATCAGAGGGTCGATCACTTAATATGGAAAAAGTAGAAGACCTATCAAAAGGAAGAATCTGGTCTGGCAGAGATGCTGTGGAAAATGGATTAGTGGATGCTATTGGAGGACTTGAGGATGCTATTCAAGCTACTGCTGAAATGGCCGCTATTGAAAATTATAATATAGATAGTTATCCCAAATATGAGAATGAATTTGAGTATATATTCCTTGATGCTTTATCTTTTATCCGTTTAAAAATATTTAACCACCCAATTGAAAAATTTGCTTCAGAATTATTCAAGCTTCTTGAGATGGAAGGGATTCAGGCAATAATCCCTTTTTCAATTAACATTGAATAGATGAAAACTAAAAAGCATCAATTGGCAGCTAAAATCTACTTGTATTTGGCTGCATTATTTATAACATCCCTAGTGGTTTCAAATCTTATTTTCCAAAAATTCTTTTTTTGGTATCCATTTGATAGTGAATTATTCGGCATTCGCCTTTTTGAGTTATCTGTTGGAATTTTACCCTATCCATTAACCTTTTTAATCACAGATTTGATCTCTGAGATTTATGGGAAAAAAGCAGCCAACCGAGTGGTAATTGCAGGGATTTTCGCTTCCTTTTTTTCTATGGGAATTTTACTTCTCGCCGATTTTGTTCCCGCCATCGAAAACTCCCCTGTTGATGATATGACATTCAAAAAAGTTTTCTCGCTTTCCCCTTTAGCGGTTTTAGCATCTATGATAGCCTATCTAATTGCACAGTTTATTGATATTAGAATTTATCACTTTTGGAAAAAGCTAACCAAGGGGAAACTACTTTGGATAAGGAATAACTTTTCAACTTTTGTATCTCAGTTTCTAGATACTTTTTCGGTAATTCTATTATTGTCTCTATTCGGAATTCTACCTTGGGATTTATTTTTCGGATTAGTATTGTCTGGATTTGTCTTTAAGGTAATCGTTGCTGCACTTGATACGCCACTCCTTTATATATTTGTTTGGCTTTTTAGGAAAAAATTTGACCTCGAGATTGGAGAGGAAATAAGTCTCTGGACATATGATAAATGAAAATAAAACACTAATAAGAATCAACAAATACTTAAGTGAAATTGGATATTGTTCGCGAAGAGAAGCGGATAATCTTGTGGCAGCAGGTCGTGTTTTGGTAAATGGAGAAAAAGCTGAAATGGGAGTTAAAATATGTCATAAAGACCAGATAACAGTGAATGGTGAAAGGATAAATAAGTCAAAAAATAAACTTGTTTATTTAGCTTTCAATAAGCCCAAAGGGATTGTTTGTACCACTGACTCCAAAGTAGAAAAAGACAATATCATTGACTTTATCAATTATCCAAAGAGGATTTTTCCAATAGGTCGACTAGACAAGCCGAGCGAGGGATTGATTTTTTTAACAAATGATGGAGATATTGTAAATAAAATATTAAGGGCGAAAAACAATCACGAAAAAGAATATATTGTTACACTAAATAAACCTATTACTCGGGAATTCATTAGAAAAATGAGTAATGGAGTTCCCATACTTGATTCAGTTACAAAAAAATGTTTTGTAAAACAAACACATAAAAAACAATTTAGGATAATTCTCACACAAGGACTAAATCGTCAAATCAGAAGAATGTGCGAGTTTTTAAACTATCGAGTTATAAATCTTAAAAGAGTCAGAATTATGAATATTAAATTGGATGTTAAAGTTGGTAAATGGCGATATTTTAAACCAGAAGAACTCGATAAAATGAATCGGCTTTTAAATCTCTCTTCAAAGACAGACAGCTAATCAATTTCAATTATTACTCGGGTTCCCTCATTAGATCTAATGTTAAATACAGTTTGGTCATGGAAAATTAGGTATTGCCCCTTTATTCCTTTTAGGACCCCTGAAAATTTATTTTCCTTTTCTAAATTGAGACTTTTTATTTTTTTGGGATATTGTAGGACAGGAAAATCTATTTCAATTACATTACTACCACTAATAATATAGGGTTTTAAATCGTTTGGTAAAAAATCAATTGCTTGATTAATTGCCTTCTCCCACTGAACTTCTTCATGTTCGTTTTGCAACATTTTTCTCCAATTGGTTTTATCAGAAAAAACTTTTTTTAAACTAACCTCTGCAATACCAGCCATATATCTATTAGGAACCTCTAAAATTCCTACTGCCTGATGAGCTCCTTGGTCTATCCATCTCGTGGGAATTTGACTTTTTCGTGTGACTCCTACTTTTAGATGACTACTTGAAGCTAGGTAAACCCAATGGGGCTGTAGTTGAGCTTTCTTTTCGTATTCTAAATCTCTATCTTCGATACCTAAATGTGCTTTGCTTAGCTCTGGACGCATTACCCAATCTCCAGCCGAGGGAATATCAAAAAAGCACTTTTGACAAAAGCCTTGTCTATAAATTGACTTAGACTGATTACAGTTCAAACACTGACTTCCGTCAAAAGTAATTTTTAAGTTTCGATCTAAGAATTCATTCATTATCAAAAAATCATTTTCAAATTCGAGAAAGTAACGAATTGAAGTAGCACTTTCTGTAATCATTTTTCTTAGAACTCCCCGAAACATCTTAAATTAAAAGTTTATATTTTTGTTCAAAGATACATCTTCTTATGCCAATTCCCCTTTTCAATTCCGTAGCATCTTGGTTTCTAAAAAAACGTATACATCAAATAGAGCTTTTCATGAAATACCCAAATGAAGTTCAAGAGGAATTGTTATATAAACTAATAAGCACTGCATCTAAAACTGAGGTAGGTTTAAATAACGATTTTAGATCAATTGAAAATTATGATGATTTTAAAAATAGATTACCAATTGTAAGCTACGAGAATATATACGATGAAATTGAACGATGTAGAAAAGGAGAGCAGAATATTTTTTGGCCCAGTCCAATCAAGTGGTTTGCTAAGTCTAGTGGTACTACAAATTCAAAAAGTAAATTCATACCAATCAGTACTGAGTCACTTGAAGATTGTCATTATAAAGCTGGAAAAGATATGTTATCAATTTATTACAATAATAATGAAAATGCTCAAATTTTAGCTGGTAAATGTTTACGATTAGGAGGTAGCAGTGAATTATATCAAAATACAAATAGTTATTTTGGAGATTTATCAGCAATTATTATTGATAACCTACCATTTTGGGCTGAGTTAGGAAGTACCCCGAGCAATAAAGTCTCTTTGATGCCTGAATGGGAATCAAAAATGGAAGCGATAATTGATGAAACTCTGGATAAAAAAGTTACAAGCCTTGCCGGGGTACCGTCTTGGATGTTAGTATTACTTCAAAACGTATTAAGAAAAACAAATAAAACATCAATCAATGAGGTTTGGCCATTTGTTGAAGTCTACTTCCATGGAGGTGTTAGTTTTCACCCCTACAGAGAACAATTTGAAAAATTGTTTTTAGGAAGTAAATTAAATTTCTTTGAAACATTTAATGCCTCAGAAGGTTTCTTTGGAATTCAAGATAGAAACTCTTCAAATGAGCTTTTATTGATGCTGGATTACGGTATTTTTTATGAATTCATTCCAATGGACAAAATAGGTTGTGAAGAAAATGAAGTTATAATTCCTCTTAGCGAAGTAAAATTAAACACGAATTATTCAATGGTCATAACAACCAATGCCGGTCTTTGGAGATATAAAATTGGAGACACCATAAGGTTTACATCCCTTAGCCCATATAGAATTCAGATAACAGGTAGAACTAAAGTTCACATTAATGTTTTTGGAGAAGAGCTAATGATAGAAAATGCTGAGGTTGCCATGAGTAAAACTGCAAAGCAATTAGGTCTTGAAATAATTGATTACACAGCTGGTCCAATATATATGAGTTCAAATAATAAAGGAGGGCATCAATGGATAATTGAGTTTAAAAATAATCCAAAAAAAATTGATGAGTTTTCATTAACACTAGATAAAAACCTAAAGGATGTAAACTCTGATTATGAAGCAAAACGTTATAAAGATATGACTCTGACTATTCCAAAAATAACTGTAGCAAAAAAGAATTTATTTTACAATTGGATGGCTTCAAAAAATAAACTGGGGGGGCAAAATAAAGTTCCTAGGCTTTCTAATTCAAGAGAATTATTAGAAGAACTAATTCAAATGAATAATTAAGAAACTACCTTTAATGCTGGCAAATCTGCATTTGAAAGCTTTTGTTCGGCATACGTTTTGGTTACCTTGAGAGTATTTGTTTCAGATTCGGGAAGTTCAAACATGGCATCATTTAAAACTGCTTCACATAAAGATCTCAAACCTCGAGCACCCAATTTGTATTCTAATGCTTTATCAACTATAAAACTTAGTGCCCCTTGTGTAAAGGTTAAATCAATTCCATCCATTTCAAATAATTGAACATATTGTTTTATTAAAGCATTTTTGGGTGTAGTTAAAATTGTACTCAAGGTTTCCCTATCAAGTGGATTCATATAGGTCAAAACAGGTAGCCTTCCAATAATTTCAGGAATAAGTCCAAATGATTTAATATCACGAGGAGTTATATATTGCAAAATGTTTTCAGAATCAACCTTTTTTAATTCCTTATTTGTATTGTAACCAATAGCTTGAAGGTTTAAGCGTTTATTTATTGTTTTGTCAATACCATCAAATGCCCCGCCTGCAATGAAGAGTATATTGGAAGTATCCACTTCGATAAATTTTTGGTCTGGATGTTTACGTCCTCCTTTTGGGGGTACATTAACAATTGTTCCCTCTAATAACTTTAATAGGGCTTGTTGGACACCTTCTCCAGATACATCTCTTGTTATGGAAGGATTATCTCCCTTTCTAGCTATTTTATCTATTTCATCTATGAATACAATTCCATTCTGGGCTAAATCAAGGTTATAATCGGCAGATTGCAATAATCTGGTGAGGATAGTTTCAACATCCTCTCCTACATAGCCTGCTTCTGTCAGAACAGTGGCATCCACAATTGCTAAAGGAACTTTTAAAAGTTTTGATATTGTCTGAGCTAAAAGTGTTTTTCCCGTACCAGTCTGTCCAACAAGAATTACATTACTTTTTTGAATTTCAACATCACTTTTTATTCTATTTTGGTTAATCCTTTTGTAGTGATTATAAACTGCTACTGAAAGTATTTTTTTTGCTGACTCCTGACCAATAACATATTGATCAAGAAATGCCTTTATTTTTTTTGGAGGGTGTAATTCTATTAAAAAGGAATCATCGGATTTTTTCTCACTAATTTCCTCTTTTACAATTCCATGAGCTTGAAGAATACATTTGTCACAAATATGAGCATCCAAACCTGCAATGAGCAATTGGGTTTCAGGTTTTGAACGACCACAGAATGAACAGTTTAATTCTTCTTTATTCATAATAATCTATTTAGTAGAACTAAGTACTTCATCAACCATACCGTATGATTTTGCTTCCTCGGCTTTCATCCAATAATCTCGATCACTATCTTTATTTACCTTATCTACTTTTTGTTTAGAGTGTTTAGCAATTATTTGGTATAATTCTTCCTTCAGCTTTAAGATTTCTCTTGCAGTAATTTCAATATCAGATGCTTGACCTTGAGCTCCTCCCAAGGGCTGATGAATCATCACTCTTGAATGAGGCAAAGCAGAGCGTTTTCCACTTTTACCTGCGCATAAAAGAACAGCTCCCATTGATGCTGCCATTCCAGTACAGATTGTAGCAACATCAGGTGAAATAAACTGCATGGTATCGTAGATTCCCAATCCAGCGTAAACTCCACCTCCAGGCGAATTAATATAAAGCTGAATATCTCTTTTAGCGTCTACACTCTGCAAAAACAAAAGCTGTGCTTGAATTACATTTGCAACATTATCATTTATTGCGGTTCCTAAAAACATTATCCTGTCCATCATCAATCTCGAAAAAACATCCATTTGAGCAACATTCAATTGTCTTTCTTCAATAATGTAAGGTGTCATACTGCTCACAATTTTGTCCAAATAAATTGAATTAATTCCATGATGCTTTGTTGCAAACTTTTTAAACTCTTTTTTGTAATTCATTTTTTTAATATATGATATAAAATTAATCAAATAAAATTAGCTCTTACCATAAGCCTCTTTAATAAACTTATCGAAAGTGAGCTTTTTATTTTTTAATGATAGAGTTGACTTAAAAAACTCTAATAATTTTTTACTCATTAACTGTTCTGATAACCTCCTTGCTTCATCTTTATTAGACATCACTCTTGCAACAATTTTCTCCAATTCTTCATCCGGCAGTTCAGCCTGACCATATTGAGACATTTGAACACTAATCATTTCTTTAGAAAAATCTTTTAACTCCTCAAATTTGATTTGTAAGTCATTATCAGCAATAATTTTACCCTCAATTAATTGGTATCTTATACCTTTTTCAGAACGTTCGTATTCTTTTCTAGCATCTTCAGCCTTAAGAGATTTTTCCCCTGAATTTTGCATCCATTTTATGAGAAATTCATCAGGTAAGTCAAACTTTGTTTTATTAACTAAATACTCAGTAATGTCATTTAGAAGTTTTTGGTCAGATTGATTTTCAAATTGTTTTTCCATTTGTTCAACAACTTTCTGCCTCATTTCTTCTTCAGAATTAACTTGATTAGGACCATAAATTTTATCGAAAAATTCTTGGTTAATTTCTGCCATGACTCTTTCATTAATCTCTTTGATATCAATGGTTATTTCTCCCTTAATTTCCAATATTTTGTCAGGTGAAATATTTAAAATACGGGATGCTGTAGCATCATCTTTAAAAAGTTTTTTTACTTTTAAATTAAGCAACGTTCCTACTGTTGCTTTTTTTAGTGCCGAAATGTTGGATTTTCCATTAATTAGGCTTAAATCGAAAGTATTAGTAGCTTCAATTTGAGCCTCGTCATTTTTAAAAACAGCGGTAATCTCAAAGTCTTCAAGTGGGTGTTTCCTTGCAACCAACCGGCCGAACTGCTTTCTTTGTTGGTTTATTTGATCATTAATCATACTTTCACTTGCGGTGATATGGTACTGAATAATCTTATTTTTTTCACTAAGGTTTAAATCAAATTTTGGGGCTAAACCTAACTCAAAAGCAAAAGATAGTTCCGAGGATTTCCAGTCGATATCATCCTCCATTGCCACTGGAAGTGGGTTTCCCAGGATATTAATTTTTTCTTCATTAAGATATTTTTCTAGATTTTCTTGAAGTAATTTGTTGACCTCTTCTGCTGTTACAGCAGTTTCGTATTGCTTTTTAATCATCCCAATAGGCACATGTCCTTTTCTGAAGCCAGGGATATTAGCTTTTTTCCTGTAATCATTAAGTATTTTGGACACTTTTTCTTCAAAGTCATTACGTTCAATTTTTATTGTAATTACTGAGTTTAATGGATTTGTGTCTGTTCGAGAAATTTTCATCTGAATGGGCTAAAATATGGGCGCAAAAATAGGGTTTTTTAAATTGCCTAACAAGGAGATCAACTAACATCCTAATATAAGGTTGGAATTGAAAAATTGTATTTGACAAAAAAAATAAAGATTAGTGCTGTTTTAAAATATTATTCTAAATTTGCACCCACTGAATTAATAATCAGAGGGTCGGGAACCTTCATAAATTAATATGTATGCCTGTTAGGATTAGACTTCAAAGACATGGAAAGAAAGGCAAACCTTTTTATTGGATTGTAGCTGCAGACTCACGTTCTAAAAGAGACGGACGTTACTTGGAAAAATTAGGGACATACAATCCAAACACCAATCCAGCTACTGTTAACGTAGACGTTGATGGAGCCATTAAGTGGCTTGAAAACGGAGCTCAACCTTCAGATACTGCAAGAACATTACTTTCATACAGAGGAGTCATGTTGAAACATCACCTCAATGGTGGTGTTAAAAAAGGTGCTTTTACTCAAGAAGATGCTGATAAAAAATTTTCTGCTTGGCTTGAAGAAAAATCATCTAAAATCCAATCAAAAATTGATGGCCTAGATAAAGATAAAGCTGAGAGCTTAGCTAAGCGATTAGAATTAGAAAAGGCTATTAATCAGAAACGTATTGAAGACTTGGCCGCAAAACCCGAAATTGAAGAGGTAAATCAAAATGATAACCCCACTGAAGAACAAGCCAGTGAAGTAATTAATGAGGAGGAAGCTCCAGCAGTTCCTGAGTCTTTATCAGAAGAATCCAGGAGTGAAAACTCTGACGAAGTTGTTAATGAAGTTGAACCTAATGAAGCTGCTTCTGAAACCTCTGAAAATATTTCCTCTGAAAAACCTGCTATTTCTGATGTAGTTGAGGAGTCTGCAGATATCAAAGAAACTGTCATTAAAGAAGATAAAAAAGAGAATGTTGTTGAAGCTGAAGCTGCTAAAGAGGAAGTTGTCTCAGAAACATCAGAAGATGTTCCGGTAGAGGATTCAGTTTCTGGTGAAAAAGAGGAAGCATCTCCTTCCGAAGACCCATCTGAAGAAGAAGAAACTAAATAATAATTCCCTCCATAGCTCATCATGTTTAAAGAAGATTGCTTCTTTTTAGGAACTATAGTAAAAAAATATAGTTTTAGAGGAGAGCTTTTGATTAAGCTTGACACAGATAGCCCAAAAAGTTATTTGAATCTAGATACTGTTTTAATTGACGAATCAATAGGTCTAGTCCCTTATTTTATTACTCAAACTAAGTTACATAAATCAAGATTACTTCGTGTTAAATTTGAGGGTGTAAATTCAGAAAGCAAAGCTGGAGCGTTAATTAATAAAAGTCTCTTTTTACCATTAGACAAACTTCCAAAACTAAAAGGGACTAAATTTTATTATCACGAAATCAAGGAATTCATTGCTATTGACCAATTTGAAAAAAAAATTGGCATTATTCAATCAGTCAATGACTCTGGTCCTCAAGCAATGTTTGTAATTAACAATAATGGTACAGAAATATTGATTCCCGTTCACGATAATTTTATAAGGAAATTGGATCGCACAGGCAAGAAAATTTATTTAAATATTCCAGATGGATTATTAGATATTTTCAGATAGTATTAGAAATCAAAAACCAATCCAAAAGTAGGAATGGGAATATTATTATTTTCATTGATGTCAACTTGTACAAGAGAATTCGGTGAGACCAATTCTCCATTCACGTCTCGGTTGAGTCCATATTCCTCAGGTAGAGGTATACTTTGACCTAGGAAGTTTTGAATTTCAAAATAAAAATTGAATGAGTAACTTTTAAAATTCCATTTTTTGTCAAACCGAATATCTGCTAAATTAAAAGGGTCTAATTTAGCATTACCCAGCTGACTGTAGTCCAATACAATCTCTGGATAGGCTGCCAAAGAACCATCTAAATCAACAGGAACATAAGGTGTCAGCCCCGAGAACCTCCAACGGGCACTAATTTCCCAATTTCTCTTTAGTTTATAACCCCCTGAAAAGGAAATTAAATGGCGGCTATCCCAAACAGAGGGAAGAAATTTTCCTTTGCTAGTGGTAAACTGACTGTGGAAATAAGTGTAAGCGAAAACCCCATAGAAGTTTTTTGCTAATTTTTGTTGGTAAAGGGCCTCCACTCCGTAGCTCTTTCCTTTTCCATTACTAGTAATTGCCTCATTACCCAAAACTTCAAAGCCACCTCCTTTATTTGCCAGTGAAACCTGATCAATTACAGAAATTGGATACTGACTATATTTTTTATAAAAGCCCTCAAGGGTAATTCTTGCAGCATTTCCAGGGGAATATTCAACCCCAAAAACAGCGTGATCACATTGGGTATATTTGGCATTTTGATTTACAAAGTCATCAATAGGTTTTTGAAACCCTAACATAGTATAAGTAGGAATTTTATAATAACGTCCTATAGAGGTATTAATTTTCCAACTTTGATCTTCAGTCAAGTTATAGGTTAGTGAAAGTCTTGGTGAAAAATTATCCGCCAGACTAGAACCATTTGAAAAAGTATCGGCATCAAATCGAAAACCTAGAGCAACTCCAAGATTTTGATTAAAAAATTGTCTTTGACCCTTAATAAAAAAACCATATTTTAAAAACTGAATATTAGTATTATAGCTCAAATCATAAAGTATACTTTGAGTTTTATTGCCGTAATCAGATTGTTGTAGGTTGGCTCCGGCAACTAATTTCCATTTGTCAAGATAATGAAGGGTATGATATCTTAGTTTTGTCTCTTGTTCATGAGAGTCGTTTCTGAATATAGTACCTGACTTACTAGTATTATCTTGATAACGTGAAAAAATATTTTGCAATCGATTTGTACTAATAGAGGTAACCATATTTCCTTTACCATTTTTGTATTTCTTGTTCCAAGACAAGCCTATGGTCATTGTTTTTTGTTGAATTATAGGAACCTGCTCTACGGTTGCTTGTTGCCTAGCATCAAATTCCTCGGGTGGCTTTACTGAAAAATCATCTACCGCTCCCAATCCCAGGAAGATTATGGTATTATAAGAATCAATTTCGTGATTGATTTTCCACTGAAAATCCCAATAATCAGGACGAATTGGTAGACCTATCAGTTCAAATAAAAATTGTAAATAACTTCTTCTGACCGAAAATAATACAGAAGTCTTTGCTGGCTTATCCTTATTTTTTCTAAAAAGTGGTCCTTCAAGCGTCAAGGCGGCTTCACTAGCGCCTATCCTAAAGTTTCCCCCGAATCTGTTGGGATTACCCTCCCTTTGTTCAAATGATAGAACTCCAGATAAGGGATTATCATATTCTGCTCCAAAAGCAGAACTGGAGAGTGTTACTTCTCTTATGAAAGAAACATTTAACATTCCTACAGGCCCACCTGCACTGCCTTGAGTACTAAAATGATTAATATTAGGTATCTCAATACCATCTAAATAATACACTGACTCATTGGGTGCGCCCCCCCTAATAATAATATCATTCCTAAATCCTCCAATTGAAGGCGAAATACCTGGCATACTCTGAATTACCTTAGTAATGTCATTATTTCCTCCTGGGTAAGTTTCGATTTCAACAGCAGAGAAAGTTTGTGTAGATAGTGGTGTTTCAAGAGTTGTTCTAAATGGGCTTTGTTGAATCACGATTTCATCCAATTCATTGGTTGATTCCTCTAAAAGTATCTGTAAAGGTGGTGTTCCAAAAGCTTTAATTATAACATTGTATATGGTTTGAGATTGATAGCCAAGGTGACTAATCAGTACATTATAGGTTTTACTGGGAATCTCATTAATAGTAAAATATCCGTTGGCATCAGTGGCCGATCCTATTAATGAATTTTCTAGCAAAATTGTAACCCCTTGGATTGGAAGTTGAGTCTGATCGTCAAGTACTCTTCCTGTTAGTTTTCCTGTGTTTTGTGATGACAATAAACCAAATGAAAACGAGATTATGATTGAAATTAATTTTCTATAGTTCATTTATTTATAATTAAACCAAATAAAAATTTTGTTTTTGTTTAAACTTTTCGGACAATAACTAAACAAATTAATTTAACTTTGAGTAAAATTAAAAATTGTTGTGAATAAAAGAAGAAAATTTTTAAAAACTGCTTGTGCTCCAGTAGTTTTTTCGATGTTTGGTGTTTCAATTATCGAAGCTTGTAGTAAAGATGATAACTCCAATACATCTTTAGTAAATTCGAATAATTCGTCTAATAATGGTTCATCCTCTAATAATTCTTCTACTAATAATTCATCCAATACTAATACAGGTCAAAGCACCTCCTCTGGATTGAAAATAGATTTAAATAACTCGCAATTTTCTAATTTAACTGAGGAAGGTGGATGGATGAATTATACTGAAAAGGGCTTATTGTTACTAAGAGTTAGTGCAAATGAAATAAGGGCTTTTAGTAATACATGTCCCCATCAAGGAGCTAAGAATAGCTGGTCATATAATAACTCTAGATTTAGATGTGCGAGACATGGAAGGTCATTTGGAGATACATGTTCAGGTGGGCTTATGTGTTATACTACCTCAATTGAGGGAAATATATTATCAATAAGTATTTAATTAAATAATTTCTTTTTTTCTTTATTTTTTTCTCTTTTAGGCCTTTTTTTTTCTTCAAGCTCAGCTTCCTCTAACCTTTTTTCTTCCTCCTTAAGCTTAAACTCCTCCCTAAATTCATTAAGTTTACTAATATTAATCTGTTCTTGGTCAGGGGCTTGAGGTAATGGATCATCTATTGAAAATGAAGCTTTGTCAGTCTGTTTTCTCATAATTTCCTTAGCGGCCTTAAGGTTATAATAAACACCTGGATCTATCATTTTATTTGCTACATAATTTTCTTTCTTTTTACTATCCCAACGAATAAATACGAAGCCTCCATTTATGCTGTCTAGTTTTACTCTAAAAACTTTTGCTTTATTAGGTAATGTCTGATAAATTTCAATTTTCTCAGGATTATATCCCGCTATATTCATAAGCTCTTCAACAAAAGTCATTTGTCCCTCTGCAGATGAGTCATTTAATGGCTTAAAATATGAACTCTCTTCTACATTATAATTTTGAGATTTTAGGATTTGGATACTAAGAATTAAAAAAGTCAAAAACCTATGCCTGTAAAACATAATTTCGTTTAATGATTAATCTTTATTTGGATCATAATGTTTCTTCCAAGCTCATCATTGTAAAACCTCATTCTATTAAGATAATTTCTATAATTTGCATTTAGAATATTGTCAAAAGTAAAAGAAAAGCTTATTTTTTTTGAAAAAAAATCATAAGGACCCCAATTTAAATCAATTCCTAAATCATGATACCCATCAGGAGGGGTACTTATGTCAACGAGTTTACTTACTTTCCTTCCATTCTCTATTATAGACGTATAAAAGTTATTGTTTGGGAATTGATTTTGACTAAACACGTATTTACTGGTAATCGTACCAAAAAAATATTTCCATTTTGAAAGTGAAAACTGTATCTGATTATTGGTAGTTAAGGGTGGAATATTTATTATAGGTGTTTTGATATTTTTATCAACTCCCGCTATCCAAGATGTATTATTTTTATATGTAATATTTTTGTTTAGTCTATACGACAGGTCAACGTCAATACCTTTTAATAAGGAGCTAATTGACCTATATTCCCAAACAGGAAACGCACCCCTTATTGTTCGCTCAACCCCAGCGGGTTCGAGTATAATATAGTTTTTTCCAGTTGTAAAATAAGGATTTAAATTATACTGAAAATCTCCTTCTTTTTTTTGAAAATTTACAACAACTTTCTTTGTAATCTCTGATTTCAAAAATGGATTTCCATACTCAATTGATGCAATAGCGTGGTGAAGTCCATCACTAAACATCTCAGCTATATCAGGAGCTCTTTGCGTATAAAAAAAGTTTAAGCTTACTTCATGAGATGGAATAATTCCACTCTTTACTCCAAAATTAATTGAGGGATTATAAAAAATTAATCTTCTTTTGACTAATTTTTGTGACAAGGTTTCCCTAATTACATATGGCCCCAAATCTTTTTCATAATTTCCATCATTCCATCTACTGTTCCTGTAAAATTTTTGAACTAAATTATTTATATGTTCAAAGCGAAAGCCAAAATTAAAATTTAAAAAATTATAAATTGAATAAGACGCAGTAAAAAAAGTTCCTAATTTTACTTTCACATAATCTGGAATTAATCTTTTTATTCCAGTATCAGGGTTTGAATAGTTATCTTGAAATTGAGAGAATAACCCTAAATCATAGGAAATATTTGAGCTATTCCACTCGTAATTTGAAACTAAATTATGGGTATTTAATGTTAGATCAAGAGCGGGGTCATACTTGTCTGAACCTCTTCTAATATCGTATTCCTTCCTATTGTTTTTTTGCCAATTATATTTCGTAATCCATTTTCTATTAGAGTTATTTCTAACTGAATATTCAATACTCGATGTATAATGCCTATTGAATTGCTTAGGAAAATTAATCTCATAACTAAAAGGATTAATGACAAATGGCTCATTGGATTGGATAGCTCTTAAAAGGTCGCCAACATTCCCAATATGTGAACTTCTTAATATTCCTATTTCTTGACTATAATAGCTAAAATTAATTTTTAATTTTTTTAAAATTTTATTTCTTCCTACGGTAAGATTAAAATTTTTTTCATTGTTACCAGTATTTGTAAGTACATAATTTGGAGTACTATAGTCCCCATTATTCTTTATGGTTCCTTGAGCTTTAAAATATATTCCACTTTGAAAAGATTTCGTCCAAGAACTTATGATGTTTAATCCCTGGCCGTTGGACATTACATTAACAATGGTTTTACCGTAAAGTGAGTCAGATATTTTTGGGGTCGACGATTCCAAAACTATAACCCCACCAGGTGTATCACCTGTGTATTTTAGAAGACCAGCTCCTTTTATCAAACGAATGTTATCAAAAGCATTTAAGTCCACATTAGGGGCATGATCTTGACCCCATTGTTGATTTTCCAAAACCACTCCATCATAAATAATCCCAACTCGACTTCCAAACATTCCATGAATTACTGGCTTTGCAACACTGTTACCTGTACTTAAATTACTTACTCCACTAATCAAACCTAATGCATTTGCTAAATTTCCACTGCTATACCTATCTTTTTGAGTTTCACTAAGTGAATATAAATTAGCAGTTAAGGACAAGTTTTTCAATTTATTTTCTGAAACAATTATCTCCTCAAGAGATTCGATATGATGTTCCATGAAAAATTTTTTGGAACTGGATTTATTTAAATCGAATTCCGTCATATAATCCTCACAGCTTATGTGTGAAATTTTTAAATTAATGATTCCCTTGCACTGGTTTTCAATGAAAAAAAATCCACTTTCATTTGTAATGAAATTTTCATTACTGCCAATGATATTTATCAAAGCTCCTGCCAAAGGAGTATTATCATGTAAATCAACAACTTTGCCTTTTAATGTTAAATTACAATCTTGAGAAAAAAGTAAACCAGTAGCAAGTAATGAGATACCTGCTACTGATTTAGTTAACTTTGAACAAGAGGGACAATTACATTTTTTTGGCTTATAAAAAAAATTACCAATAATTTTTCCAATAAAATGTAACATTTATTCTACATGAACTTCAAATTCTATCTCCACGTCTGTCGCTCCACCAAAGTTACCTCTAGTACTTCCTGTTTTTGAAGTAGGCTCGTGAATTAAATAGGCAACAACATCACCAGATGTCTCTGAAGTCGTAGTCCAATTAGTTTTTAAAAAAAGTGGGTTACCGTTGCTATCTTTAATGTCATCAGATGCAGCTGCAATTGAAAAGCCAGAAATTTCTGTCATTTCGTAAAAAATCTGGTGTTCATCTGCTTCTTCAATAATTTCAGGAGTTACATCTTCAATATTGTCAGGATCTGAATCATTATAGAAAAAGATTCCTACATGATAGGTTGAGTTGGTATCAAGCTCGATTTCCATGTGCTCATCTCCGTGATCATCATCATGATCCTCATCACCATGATCGTCATGATCATCATGTCCGTGGTCATCGTGGCCCTCAACCTCAAAAGTATATTTTTTATAGTTTTGTTCTCCGTCTTTTTTGACTTCAAGAACAACTCTTGTAAATACCTCGTGCTCATGAACAGCAACTGGCTCTCCTTTATCACACGAAATAATAAATAATAATATAGATATATATAATAGCGAATTTGTATAAATATTTTTTAACATAATTTAAATTTTTAATGGTAATATTGAATGGCTCATCAATTAAAATTGTGAGCTATTATTAAAATACATCAAGAAAAAATATGAAAAGGGGGGCCTCTTAAAAAATAAGGATTATTAAAGGAATGAAAATATAACTGAGGTCTTGAACAAATATTTGGTTCATCATGTACAATTAAGTCATAATAAAAAATAGAATTTGAATCTTGGATTTTAGGTGTGAAATAATAATCAAAAACATCACATTCTATATCAACTTGATGAAAGTGAATTGAATTAATTTCACAGGTTTTATGTTCATGATCCTCAAATAAATGAAGAAATGATCCTCCATAAGGAAAAACTAGTACAAAAGTTAAGAAAGTTGGAATGATTATTTTAACCCAATTAGGTCTCATAGAAAATTTAGTACTAATATTGATGTCAAATATAGATGTTAATCTTTAAATTAGCGCATTAACCTTGAAAAAATGCTTCATTAAGATGTTTAAACCCATTGTTCTAGTCTTTTCGTTTATACTAATAATTGGATGTAAATCAAAGCCTAAAAAATCTGTGGTTAATCAAGTAAAAAATTTAGATGGAATGGTCTGGATACCAGGAAGTACTTTTCAAATGGGTAGTGAAGATAATCAGGCAAGACCTGACGAGGGTCCTGTTCATTCGGTAAGAGTAGATGGATTTTGGATTGATCAAACTGAAGTAACCAATTCACAGTTTGCTAGATTCGTAGAAGCGACAGGATATATTACTACGGCAGAAAAACCTGTAGATTGGGAGGAAATGAAAAAGCAATTGCCCCCTGACACGCTTAAACCCCACGATTCTCTTCTGCAAGCTTCTTCCTTGGTTTTTAAACCTACTTCTGGTGCAGTAGATTTAAATAATTTTTCAGCTTGGTGGGAATGGAAACCTAAAGCAAACTGGAGATCTCCTAGAGGTAAAGGGAGTACTATTGAGGGAAAAGAAAATCATCCTGTTGTCCATGTATCTTGGGATGATGCTGTAGCTTATGCAAAATGGGCTGGGAAAAGATTGCCAACCGAAGCAGAGTGGGAATGGGCAGCGAGGGGCGGTTTAAAAGAAAAAAAATATCCGTGGGGTGATGAAGATATAGGAGCTGGAAAGGTAAAGGCAAACAGTTGGGAAGGCACATTTCCTTATGACAATACAAATAAAGATCTATTTTTTTATTCTGCACCAGTAAAATCTTTCGAGGCAAATGGTTATGGGCTTTTTGATATGGCAGGAAATGTTTGGGAGTGGTGCTCAGATTGGTACAACTACGATTACTACAAAACCATTGCTGGACAGACTACAAATAATCCAAAAGGTGCAGATGAAAGTTATGATCCTTATAATCCTTATATCGATCAAAAAATTATTCGTGGGGGATCTTTTCTTTGCAATGACACCTATTGTTCAGGTTATCGGGTAGCATCTAAAATGAAGTCTTCCCCTGATACAGGGTCACAACATACCGGTTTTAGATGCGTATCAAATTAAATTTTCTTTAAATTAGATTTTTTTCTTCCGAAATTCTAATTGAAGTTACTTATGTTACATCCTTAATTCAAGTTCATAAACGGGTTTAAATAGAATAAAATTAATTCTGAAACTATTGAATTATGACCTTTATAGCTTCATTGTTTCCTGCACTGTGATTAAAAGAAAAATTATATTTTATATCATCAATTGTAACCTCACCAAGGTAATCTCCATAAAATCCACTGAAAACAATAGGTTTTTCAACTTTCTCTCTTAATGAGATTGGAAGCCTATATAAATCCTCCGTTCTTCGTTTTATTCCAGCTCCAAATCCATCTACTTTTTGGAAGGTAATGGATTTGTTTATTGTCAAGTATTTTTCATAGGGCCCATCATTTGTTGTAACAATATTTTGCTCGCTTTCCCCGCCAGAATTAACTCCATTTGTATTTTGCTCAGTCATGGCTTCCTCATTGGTCGAACCTTCATTTGAGCCATTTTCATTGGACAATTCTGTTATATTTGAAGACTGAAAACCATCTTGAACTCCCTTATCATCTTTTGAACAACTTAGAAAAAATATAAAAAATAAAAGCAAGTGTATTTCTCTATTCATAGACCCCAAAAGTAATTAAAGTTTAAAATTTATTTTGTCTCAGAATAATTCAAAAAATATAACTTTTTAAATAAAATTAAATCATTTATTTTGAAAGATAAACAGCACTACACATAATAAAAATAAATTGAATAAAGTATTACAATAAATTATTGAAGATTTTCAATAAAAAAACCCCGCATTATATACGAGGTTAAAGTACCTTGGGTGGGAATCGAACCCACACTCTCGAAAGAACTGGATTTTGAATCCAGCGCGTCTACCAGTTCCGCCACCAAGGCAGCTTGGCTAAAATTAAGAATTTTAATGAAGTTTCATTCTAAATTATTGACGAATAAGCTTTAACGCCTTAATTTAATTTATAAATTTGCAGTCCAAAAAGGTACAACCATTGAAAACCCCAGTAAAATTATTTAGTTGTAACCAGTCATTTGAATTAGCATCAGCAATTTCAAAAGAATATGGTCAGGAACTTGGTCAGGTTAACTTTTCTCGATATAGTGATGGTGAATTTCAACCCTCTTTTGAGGAATCTGTAAGAGGGGCAAGAATTTTTATAGTTGGTTCAACACATCCTAGCTCTGAAAATCTAATGGAAATGCTTTTAATGCTTGATGCAGCAAAAAGAGCCTCTGCTAGACACATTACGGCTGTAATCCCTTATTTTGGATGGGCTCGCCAAGATAGAAAAGACAAACCTAGGGTGCCAATAGGTGCAAAACTTATTGCTAAACTTCTTGAGTCTGCTGGTGCCACAAGAATTATTACTATGGATTTACACGCAGATCAAATTCAAGGTTTTTTTGAAAAACCTGTTGACCATCTTTTTGCATCTGCAATTTTTATCCCTTACATACAACAACTAAATTTAGATAAGCTTACTATCGCTTCCCCAGATATGGGTGGTTCTAAAAGGGCTTATGCTTATTCAAAGTTTTTAGAGTCTGACGTTGTCATTTGTTATAAACAAAGAGCAAAAGCTAATGTAATCACTAATATGGAACTTATTGGAGATGTCACTGGAAAAAATGTCGTTTTGGTCGACGACATGGTTGATACTGCAGGAACACTTGCCAAAGCGGCTAATCTTATGATGGAGAGAGGAGCTTTGTCTGTTAGAGCAATTTGTACTCATGCTTTATTGTCATCAGATGCTTATAAAAAAATTGAAGATTCAAGTTTAGAGGAATTAATAGTTTCTGATACCATTCCAGCTAAGAAAAAAAGTAAAAAAATTAAAATATTGAGTTGTGCAAAAATATTTGCAAAAACTATGCATAATGTTCACCACAACAAGTCTATAAGTAACAACTACATAATATAATAAAATGAAATCTATAACAATTAAAGGATCTAAAAGAGAAAGCGTAGGTAAGGTAGCCACCAAAGCTCTACGTAATGCTGATAAAGTTCCTTGCGTATTATATGGAGGAGAAAAACCCATCCATTTTTCCGCAAATGAACTTGATTTCAGCAAATTAGTTTACACACCCAATGCTCACACCGTTGTCATTAATTTAGATAAGGGAGAAAAAATTAATGCCATTTTACAAGATATTCAGTTTCATCCTGTTAGTGACAAAATCCTCCATGTAGACTTCTATCAGTTGTTTAAAGATAAACCTGTCACAATGGAAATACCCGTAGTTTTTGAAGGTTCTGCACCGGGTGTTTTAATAAGTGGTGGTGTTTTATTAATTAACAAAAGAAAGCTTAAAGTTAGGGCGATTCCTGAAAATTTACCAGACTTTCTAACAGCTGATATCTCTTCGCTTGAATTGGGTAATAAACTTTTAATAGATGAAATAAAAAGCGACGATTATACTATTTTACACCCAGACAATACAGTTTTATGTAAGGTTAGAACTTCTAGAGCATCAATTGAAGAAGTTGAACAACAAGTAGATGAAGAAGTAACTGATGAATCCGAAGAAGGAGCTAAAGAGGAGAATAAAACTGAGGATTCAGAAGGATAGCTACATAAAATTCATTATGAAAAAAAAGCATCTCCCAAATAAGATGCTTTTTTTATTTTTATATAATGATACTCCGTTGGCTATTGGGAAAATCAAAATCTGTTGACATGAAAAAAATCTTAGTAGTTGGTTTAGGAAATATAGGTTCTGATTACAAAAATACTAGACATAATATCGGTTTTGAGATTGTTGATTATATAGCTAATAAATATGGGGTAGAAATGACTGAAGTTAAGCTCTGTAAAAAAGGTGTGTTTAATTTTAAAGGGAAAAAAATTTTTTTAATAAAACCAACCACCTTTATGAATAGGAGTGGAAAAGCCGTGAGATATTGGGCATTAAAAGAAAATATAGCAATTCAAAATATCTTGATAATAACTGATGATCTAAATCTTCCACTTGCTACACTTAAACTGAGGGGGAAAGGAAGTGATGGAGGTCATAATGGGCTTAAAGATATTGAAAGTCAGCTTAATACATCCATCTACCCTAGGCTTAGATTTGGAATTAAAAATGAAGAGAAAAATTTTAACCAAATTGAATTTGTTTTGGGAAAATTTAGTGCTGAAGAAAGCTCTCAAATAATTAAAAGCATAATTCGGTGTATGGATATAGTTCTTTCATTTACTCAAATTGGACTTGAAAAAACAATGAACTTATATAATGGTAAAACTTCTTAAAACAAAGTTTTAAAACCATTTATAGGTGAGCTTGATGAGTTACCCTCTGCATCTTTTGTTATTACTTTCCAATAATAGAATTGATTAGAATTAAGCGGTAACTCAACGTAGTTTAATGATAATTTTTCCGCTGTTAAGATCAACTCTGCTGGATCAGTACCCAAATACATATCGTATTCAATTATATCGTTATCCAAATCAGATGTTTCCCATCTAAAAATATATTTTCCATCAATTAAACTTATTTGATCATTGGATTTTGGGTTTAAGAGATTTGCAGGAAATGGAAAATGACTTGAATTTTGTGAACCTTCTAGATAAAAAGTCCATACCCAACTTTTTGAAAAGGTTTGGTCAGCATTGTGCTTTGATATAACCCACCATGAATACTGATTTCCTCGGTCTAATACTACAGCGCTAAATGTCCTAAATGTAGTTAGTTGAATATCATAATTAGTCTCAATATCTCTAATTATTAACTCATATTCGTCTGCATTGAGTGCGGCCTGCCAAGAAAAATTTACTTGGCTTTTCTCTGCTGAAATAATTGTCTCAGAAGAACAACTATTATTATTTTCAGGTCCAATCAATTGAGGTGGTTCAGGAGTTATAATCACCTCTTTTTTGCAAGCAATAGCTAAAATTATAATTAAAAAATAATACCTTAATTTCATCTTTTTAGCAATTTTAATGTCTCCGTTTTATCACCTGAATCAATATTTATGAAATAAACACCTGGGGGCAAGTAATTTAGTGGAATTGATAGTTTCCTGTCATTTGGGAGTTTTTCCCCTTGATATTGCTCTATT
>CEWG01007807.1_pt1 | contig 27204 bp, 28 predicted proteins | sample 361411 | NCBI WGS metagenome assembly CEWG01 (sample SAMEA2622173, study PRJEB7988) | marine metagenome | biome: marine biome (ENVO:00000447); feature: surface water layer (ENVO:00002042); material: "saline water (ENVO:00002010), including plankton (ENVO:xxxxxxxx)" | depth 5 m | reverse complement strand
ATGAGGTTGGAAACCTCAGGTGATAACCAGACTTCACTACAGGCGCTATGCCCATGGGACACTACTTGGACTCTAAATCGATTCGGTCACATATACCCGTCTTCGTTATGCACCTATTGGTCCTCGGAAGTATGAGACGGATGTATTGGAGACGCAGGATCGGCATCGCGATGTTGGTTGTTTTTCTACCTGTGAACGCACCTCTTTTTCTTTTGGCTGTGGAGGCCATGGACATAGCGATCAATAGTCCTGATTGGCTCGTTGGACTGTCTTTTCTTTTCCTTTTTATCATCGGTGGCATACTTGCCTTCATGCCGAGGATCAGTCTAATGAGGCTATTTCAAGATGGGACCCATCCATAAGTCCTCTCGACCCAATCAAGATTGACTCTGTGGAGAAGTTCGTCTAATTCTGCCTCTCTCTTTCCTCGCTTCTTCCACTCATCGCAGAGTTCAGTGGTTCTTTTTGGAATTGTTTTGGGTCCTAGTACCGCTCCTGGCCGTTTTGGGTCATCTAGGTAATCAGTTTCCATGCCCCACGGCGCATTGCCCTTCTGCCACGTATCCAAGATATCGCAGATTGATCCTTTTCCCACATTCACCGTACAAGACATTCCATGTCTGAATTTTTCAGAAAGGTTTGCTTTCGCATAATGTCTGACAGTTTTATCTCTACCGAGACCGGCTTGTCTCCTGATCTCATCTATCGTCCTGTAGGTTTCTGAGGAGTTCTCTTCAACGTGCAATTGGACCGCTGACCCGTCCTCTTTCGCCATTTTCAGAACTTCTACCAATAGCTCATTGGCATGGTTCCACCTCTCCTCGGATATTACGTAATGTGGCCTTCCGACCTCCCCAATCCCGATGGCCTGTCTTTCCTGAGTAAATTCAAGTGCTAGTGAGACTGCCTCTAGGTGCAGCTCATTGGACCTATCTAAACCGATTTCACCGATCTGACGCTCCCATGAAACGGGGTGCGGGCCCAAAATAACTCCGACGTTGATCCCAGTGTTTTTCCTCACACTCTCAGCCATATCAAGTGTTTTGGAATATGCTGCCCGGTAGTCATCCTTGTTTTCCGGCAATGAATCAAAATTTGGCTTATGGACAAGGATGAGTGATGTCCCGCCCGCGGATTTGAACGTCCTTGCAGCCTCAACGCCCATGCCCATGCTGTCCAAATGCATGTGATGATCCAGGATAGGGCCGTCCCAATTCCATCCATTCATCATGATTCTCACGCAAGGGCTCCCTCTTGCTCTAGGATCTCAAGGTAGGTCTCAATTGCTAGCTCTGCAATTCTTCTGGACCTCATGCCTATGGCGAGTCCCTTTCCGCTCGGGAAGATCAGGATGACGCCCCCAAACCTTGTAGCGGCTATCTCCACAGCTCCGATATCTTCGTTGATTGAGGCTTCTGAGAGTCTGGTGGTTGCAACACTGGATATAACGGCCCGCCCACTTGTAAATCTTGCAAGAACTGAGCCAGACTCCATGGATAGTCCCTCTTCAGGTAGACCCAGTTGGAGTAGGGATTCGCGTATGGCCAACTTTGCGACCTCCGCTCTGGCCAGACCATGTACAAGTATGCTGCCTGTTTGCTCAAAAACGAGGGTAGCAGTCGGTCTAGAGCGCTCGATAATGACATTGTCTCCAATTCTTTTTGCACCCAGTAGGGTCATGGCAGCCTCCTGGGTTGGGGGTTCTTTGGCACGGAACCTGAAGTTCTGATCTTCAATCTCGATCTCAAGTCTGCTCCCGATATCTGTCAAGCGCCCCCCTCCTTGCAATCTTCACACTCAGGCCACGTAGATAGTGCCTCCGCGATTTCGTTTAGTCTAGCTTGGTGAATAGGTACTAGAATCTCACAATCGGACTCTCCTTCCCTCGCAGACCTCATGGCACCGCGCAGCCTGGAAGCTATCCTGAGATCTCTTTCTTTTGTGAGTTCTTTTGTCCAAGAACGTTGTTCCTCAGCCCACCAAGCGACAGCTGAGGCTGCGGCAGCCCCAATTTCGGGATCAATGGCATCATGATGATGGAGTCTTGATATTGATGATGTCCTCAACTTTCTCCATCTTCTGCCTGTGGAGATTAGGCCTAGGAAAGTCGAAGCTTTCGAAGCTTGCTCGGCATGTCTTACCATCAAATCTGCCCAGCCAGGATCGTCGCTTGAGGGTTCTAAGGGGAAGACTTTGGCGCCACCATGATCTTTTAGGAGGCGCATAGGCTCGGGATCCGGTATTCGAACATCATGCAATCCCAACCCCAATAGGTCGGAAAGATATCTCCCGAGGGATGTTCCAGATGCAGATGCGGCAGCGACGTGGGCCCCTGGATTAGCCTCATTCTCTATTTCTTCCTCTTTCCATCGCCATAAATCCTCAGAGGATGCAAGGAAGGCCAAATTTCTGGGATTTAGATCAGGCCTGAGTTCTGCGGGGGAATCCACACAAGGAAGGTGTGGCCATAGTATGTACTTTCCTCCATCCGGATCATAAATTTCGACCGGGGTCCAGACCAGTGTCGATGCGCTCACAACCCTCTGATTCGACATGAAGACATCAATCAAGCGGTTGAAACGCCTACAATTGGCTGATGTGCGGGGTGGATTGAAGTGGCTGAGACTATTGGGTCATTAACATGGACGATCGTGAAAGGAAAGCCCCAGTAATTCAACTGAATGAAGTATTCCCGGGGGACACCAACGCACTGGACACGCTTTTTGGGGGTCGATTGATGTCGATAATGGATACAGCAGCTGGCATGGCAGCCAGTAAATTCTGCAGCGAGGACGTCGTGACGATCTCGGTTGATGCATTGAAGTTTAAGAGACCGGCATACCAAGGTGATGTGATTAGGACGATTGCCCGTGTCGTCTGGACATCTCCAAGAACCATAGGGGTCCATGTGACTTCTTGTAGACTATCTCGGAAGAATTGGACTCCAGAGGAAATTTGCTCAGGCTTTTTCTTCATGGTCGCCGTAGATGATTCTCTGAAGCCTACCAAAGTCCCCCAATTTAACCCGGAAGGGGATGAAGAGCAGCGGCTGTACTCCCTTGCAAAAATGGCTAGAGAAGGTATGAGAATGGATGGCTGATAGGCATAAGACTTGTCAAATCTAGGTAGGTCGAGTTCAATGCCAGTTCTGAATATCGCTATCCTCGGGAGTCAGGAATTATGTCGATCGATAGGCAAGCTAACTGACTCAAGAGATGTGGAGTCTTATGTTTTCAAAGAGGGTGCCGGACCAGATCGCAGGATACTTTCTCTTATTCGCCCCCTCAACTTTCCTGAACGAATCCGACCCCTACTCTCTGCTTTGAATGTCGCTGATTACGGGATCATCGAAGTCAACTCCATTGACGCTGCGCTAGGGGAATCGATGGTGGCATTCTCCTCATCTGGCATCGAACACGGAGATCTAATCATTAACCCTAAGGATGGGGCTTGGATTGATCCGGATAAAGTAAATCTGGTCAAGCATGAAGCAGGGTTGAGGTCATGGAATGTGCATCATCAGATGCCTGATTTGAATGAGTACCGAACAGTCCTATTACGTCAAGTGGAAAAGCAGAATAGCGTGGGTGAATTATTGGTATCCATTGATCAGCATTTCGTGGTCAAGGGGATAGGATTGGTTGGAATAGGATATGTGAGGTCAGGTGTGTTGGCAAGACATGACAATGTGAAAATATACCCAAAAAAGGCCAACGGGATTGTAAGATCGCTACAGGTAATGGATGATGATGTGGACAGGGCTTTGACAGGGGATAGGGTCGGCATTGCACTTAGGGGGGTTAGTGATGACTCCCTGGACAAAGGAAGTCAAATCGTATCTGAGGAATCAAATCTACTCATCCGGTCAGAGAAAAGTCACTTGACAGTAGCGATTTCTGTCTTTCAAAATAAAACCCCTCAAGCAGGCGATGTCATCCACATGTCCTTCGATCTCCAATTTTTTGTCGGCAGAATAGAGTCCATCGAGGAAAATACCATGGTTGTGAACTGGGATCGGCCGATCGATCTGAGAACCACTTTTGACAAACCGCCTTTGTTGGTTCAGCTCGATGCTGGTCCGATGAGGATCATTGGACCAGTTTCCAACATACAAATGGTCTAGCCTAGAATGCGGTTTGTTTTGGCCTGATATGGTTGTTTCAGCCTAAGAGTATAAATTGTAATAGGAGATATGGGCGATTGGGATGTACTCAGCCGGGCCGCGGGCTCGAGCAGAGGGGAGTGAGTCGGAATGGTTCGACGGACTCTCTCTGGTCGGGCTGTCAAGACACTTTAGAGCAGTTCTCGACCAGCGAAGCCTTCGTTTCGAGGACGCTAGAGGCATGGGAACTGCCATTGAGCTCGGTTCAATTGATAGCCTAAGGCAAACCGACATACAAAAGTTTTCGAGAACATGGATAGTAATAGGTCTCACATTGATAATTTCCTCGTTTAGAGTGTTGGTGGAACCATATTCCTACTTAGCGGGTTTTTCTGGTATTTTTTGTGTCGTGGTATATGTTGGATTCAGGTTGCCGATATTGGCAATAGATCACAACAGTGGAACCAGACATCTAATCTCTGGGACTCAAAGCGAATTGCTCTACCTCTATCAGATGTTAAACAGGGTAATGCACGGTCATTCAGTTGGCGATGCCAGAATAGAGATAAAAAAATCGTGGATGAGGGTTGAAGAGAACAGGATTGCAACCCAGAATTTATTGCCAGAAAACGCCACTGATTCTCCAACTATGCTTGGCCAGGGCCTCCCCCAAGTAGCTAACCCACAGTACCGCCCCATGATCCGCCGAGCGCAAGCGGAACCTGAGTTAGAGCCAAAGGAGGAAGTTTTCTCTTCGGTATTTGAAGAGCCTGTGATTGAGGAAAATCTTCCTTTTGATGCTAGCTTCGTATTCTCCGATCAAGAGGATGCTGGTTTGGAGTGGAGCATGTTTGACGATCCAGCCCCAGCCGAAAAATATGTGCAAGAAACAATCTCAACCGAGCCTTCAGTGATGAATAATTGGGGTGTTCAGCCCCCAATCGATGAGTCAATTGAACAATCTAGTTCAATGATGATCAAGCGGGCCCATGAGGAATATCGAGATGTCAAAAACCATGAGTTCTCTCTACCTAATCCAACAGATGCAGCCGTTCGTGAGGAGTGTCGTCCAGGGATAGTCAAACAAGCCAGAGCCAGGCAAGTTATGAACGACGTCGGAAGAGGCAGAAATCTTCCCGCACCCAACTCTGTGATTCGAGGACCGAGAGGAAAATCGATTATTGAGAGGCTTTTGGCACCATCCAAGAAGGAAATCAAGGGAAGAGCGAGGGAAAATCGGGCCCTTGAATCAGAAACTTTCCCTTCTCCCACAATGAGGTTTTTCTCAACCCAAAGACTCAGGCTTCGTGCTGATCAAGGTCACCAATCGGAGGTGCGGCTAGGAGGGGCATCTAATAGGTCATTTTCTGATACAGTGGGGCGAGTTGCACTCAACAAGATCGTGAACAATAGGAGGCTCGCGTACAATCAGAGTAGAAATCATTCAGAGTTGGAAGTTCCGAGGTTCAGTGAGATGAGGCCGAGTGACTACGGCGGCCAGGAAGCCGGGATACCCGGGGTCAGACATCTCAGATAATGCCAATCATTCTCCTAAACTTGTCCAATCTTGCCCTATATTTTCCTCTTTTCAAGTTGGCAATTGCATCAGTCCCGAATGATTCGATATTAAATGAGGCCGTGACAGTCGCGTGGACTAATGCTCTCCGTATTGATTCAATATCAGCAATTCTTCCTCTTAGTGGAACCAATTGAGCCAAAAAAGCACCTGCGAATACGTCTCCACAACCAGTCGGATCGACAATCATGGTGGTCGGATACGCTGGTAGGGTGATTACTCCATCTCGATGGATGCACACGCAACCTGCACTGCCTCGCTTCACAATTAAGCAATCAGGTCCCGGACCAAGAAGTCCCCCGCCGTCTAGTGCCTCTCCGCTCATTATTTTTTTAGCGGAAACCATGTAATTCGAGTCGTTGCCGATTCGATTGACTTCATCTTCATTGAAAATTGCGATGTCCACCTTCCTCATTGCCTCGGAGAGGCCATGAAAGTCTTCCTCTATCCATAGGGCAAAGGTGTCCAAGGCAGTGACAAAGGCTTCCTGATTTGCATCAAGGACTGAGTTCTGAGACTTTGGGCTAGCACTAGAGCAGAATACAATTTCAGGGTTTTTCCAACCCGATGGAAAATCAGGGTTGAAGTCCACAAGGGAATTTAGCTCGGTTGAAACGGTCTCTGCATGATCCATTGAACCCTCATACCTTCCAGACCATCTGAATGTCGGAAGCATTGATCTCCTTAATCCCCTTAGGTCCAACCCAGATTGTCTCAATTTTCTTTCTGAATCAGGGTCGAAGTCTTCCCCTACAATAGAAACAATGCCCACACTAAGCCTCTGTAGCCCTATGTCTCTTGCATGAAAAGCCGCTGAGAGCCCAGAATATATGGCAGATCCACCCAGAAGGCCGCTTACCTTCCCAAGTGGTGTCTCGATGTCATCATAACCAGCACTTCCAACGATAACTAACTCCATTCTTTCACCCAAAATCATGATCTTCAAGATAGGAGATGGTCATGTTCTTCTTGAGGAAGTTGGGTTCTTCTAGGATTTTCCTGTGAAGAGGTATGAGAGTATCCACACCATCTAGAACCGTTTCTCTCAGTGCTGCATCCAATCTCGATATAGCCTCCTCACGGTCCCTTCCGTGAGAAATGATCTTGGCAAGTAGTGAGTCGAAGCACCTTGGCATAGAGTAGCCAGAGCAAGCGTGTGAATCTACTCTTATTCCTGGTCCGGAAGGAAGTAGGCATTCCCATAATCTGCCCGGCGCAGGAGAGAAATCTGTTGGTTTCTCGGCATTAATTCTCGCTTGGATTGCATGGCCTGTAAGTTGTATCTGACCTTGCGATATTCCAATGCTTTCCCCTGATGCTACCCTTATTCCCAAAGAGACCAGGTCGAATCCAGTCAGTTGCTCCGTCACAGTATGTTCAACCTGTACTCTGGGGTTGACCTCTAGGAAGTAAAATTCCCCGTTTGAGTCTCTGAGAAACTCGAATGTGGCTAGTCCAGAATAACCAACTGTTATTGCACCTTCCACTACTTTTTGTCCCATCCTGTTTCGAGTATCATCGTCTAGCCAAGGTCCTTCTTCCAGAATTTTCTGGTGCCTCCTCTGGATTGAGCAAAATCTTTCCCCGAAATGGACTGCATTTGTTCCATCACCCAGAACCTGAAATTCAATGTGTTGTGCATTCTCGATGTACTTTTCGATGAAGACCCTCCCATCTCCGAACGCCGACTTCGCTCTGCTAGAACATAGACGGAATGCCGAATCAAGGTCAACTTGACTCGCCACGACCTGCATGCCGATGCCGCCGCCCCCAGCCGCTGCCTTTATGATCACGGGATATCCAATCTCTGCTGCAACTAAGTTGGCTTCATTCGGGTTTTCAACTGGATGATTAGAACCCCCAGCGACTGGTAACCCAGCAGCAGCCATGGTGGAACGGGCTTGTATCTTGTCCCCCAGTAGTTCCAGCACCTCTGGTGAAGGGCCGATGAATACTATGCCCTCATCTTTCAGCCTACGGGCAAATGCTGGGTTTTCTGCGAGGAATCCATATCCTGGATGCACTGCATCAGCCTTGACGCTTTTGGCCGCTTCCACAACCGCTTCGATGTCTAGATAGCTTTGCAATGGGTCGTCCCGGTAGATTGGGACTGCATAATCAGACAGTCTCACTGGTAGACTTGTTCTATCTTCTCTTCCGTGTATAATTGCAACCTCTATACCCATAGTACGGAGTGATCTCAAAATTCTGAGGGCAATTTCGCCACGGTTTGCTATGAGGACTCTGGAGAACCCCATCGTCCTGTGCGAGAGGCGGTTTACGTTTGAGTCCATCTGATCTGATGAGTCTCAATATACGTCCCTGAGATATCTCTTTTCTGTTCTCATCATCCTAGTCTCTACGAACTCATGGGCATCTTCTTCGGACATTCCACCATGCTCAGCGCAAATGGATATGAGTGTTTTGTGCACGTCTTTTGCCATCCTAGATTTATCGCCACACACATAGAAGTATGCTCCTCCGTCGATCCAATTCCAGATCTCTTCTCCATTCTTTTTCATTAGATGTTGGACGTAAACTTTCTCATCCCCGTCCCTGGACCAAGCCAAGTCATGTTTAGTTAGAACTCCTCGATTTTTCCAGTCCTCCATTTCGTCCTTGTAGTAGTATTCTCCCTCCTCGGTCCAATCGCCGAAGAATAACCAATTCCTTCCAGTCGCACCATCGAGGTCTCTTTGCTGAAGATAGGCCCGGAAAGGTGCAATTCCAGTACCCGGGCCCACCATGATGACATCTGTTGATTTGTCCTTTGGCAAGACGAATGATCTGGTTGGGGACATAAATATCCCAATGTTAGATTCGCCGACATCGCAACGATCAGCAAGAAAACCCGTGGCGAGCCCAGTTCGATCTCTATCATGATGGCTGTATCTGACAATTCCCACAGTAAGATGCACCGTACCGGGTTCATGTTCTGGGCTACTGGCGATTGAATAGAGTCTGGGCTTTAGCCTGTCCATGCCTTCCACAAGTTGTTGTGGTGTTGTTATGATTTGGCCAAAGTCATTCATTGCGTCTATGTAGTCTCGGCTCCAGATGTAATCTTCCATGGCATCATCGTCTTCGCTCAAGACGTTCCACAGCTCTGTCGCTGGGTCAGTGGCTTTGCCAATCACTTCGTAGTCGTTCGGCATATCTCCATCTAATCCTGATCCGTTCCACTCAATCAGGATCCTCCCATCATCGGTTGATGATCTGGTTCTTGACACGATTCTTATCCCTATCTCGACATCGGTAGTTAACCGGGCTCCAAGGTTCCTAACCCACTTTTTTGAAAGTCTGTGGATCTCATACGCTGATGTCAGGGCATTTTTTAGTTCCATCTCACCGAGGTGAGTCTCGACAGTTTCCGAGCCATCAAAGCCAGTTGCTTCCAGAAGATCATTTACCAGTTCAGGCGGAGATACCGGAATAACCCCCAGTGCATCTCCAGCTTTGTATTCTAAACCTGAGTCTCCCAAATTGAAAACTATGTGTCGAGTTTCCTTCCCCGAACCCTCTCCATTCAACACGAAATTTTGAGTTAGGTTGGAAGTGTATGGATTTTTCGCGCTCCAGTCTGACATCTCGGACATTCCCCTACGAGACTTCTGTGTTGGTGGCCCCTTATCAAAATCGCTGGATAAAGAGAAAAATGTTGAGCGAAGTTGTCAAGCCACCAGACCCCTTCGTGGGTGCATGAGTCGTATCGACTTCATAGGGACTGGGAATGCTTTTGCGCCCCCAGGAAGGCTCCATGCCTGTTTGTGTATCGATCGAAATATCCTTGTCGATCTTCCCCCGACAGTACTGCCTCAACTGAGGTCGATAGGACTTGATGCTTCAGACATAAACCATGTGTTGATAACGCATTGGCATGGTGATCATATTTTCGGAATTCCGTTCTTCATGTTAGATAGGAGATACATTTCAGATCGTTTGAATGAATGTAATTTGACGATATATCTCAGGCCGGGTGGCCAATCCATTTTGGTAAATCTCTGCGAGATCGGTTTCCCGGGCGACCTTAGCCAATACGTAAAAAATCAATTCGAATGGGAAACAAGTGAATCTCTTTCCTTGGGGAATAGTAGTTGGGACTTTGCAAGATTCCCTGTTCATCACACCCCAGAAACGGATCCCCATGGGTATGTCTTAACTCATAAGAGTGGTTTCAGACTATTGCATTGCGGCGATTCTGGCCCATGTGATGAAATCGAGAGTCGTGCTCATTCATCTGATGCCATTCTTTTGGAGATGGGAATGCCAGATATTGGGAATTTCCCTTACCACCATACACCCTCCGACATCGCATCATTTAGCAAGAGGCATCCTGAAAAGAAAATTCTGGTGACCCATAACTTTGCCTCCGGGGTGGGTAGGGATTCTGGCTTCCTGAAGCCGGATTTGCCCACCAATGTACATCAATTAGAGGATGGTGACTACATGGTCGTGAATGAGGATGGATCTTTTGAAATTAGGAGGGGTTAGTATCTCAGAAATATACCCCAGATGTTGTTCGGCTTTCTCATCATAGAATCAGCAAATCAAGATTTGAAAATAGATAAAAAAGTGCTAGTATGAGTAAATTTACGTGGTTCGTTTATATCAATAATGTTGCGTAAAATCAACCTTTGTTTGGTCAAGTTGAAGGCGACGTTTATTATCAATAAGTCCGTCGCGGGAATCCTGCGCATTTGGGCTGTCGAGGTTCAACAGCGAACATGCTAGTCAGATGAAAAAAAACGAGGTCGAAACGAAAATGAGAGAGAACATCTTCGACTCGTTAATAGAATCAGATTCACTTTTCGTAGACCGTCAGGCATTCGAACACGGCTTTGAGCCTGACAGTCTTCCGCACAGGGAGAAGGAAGTCAGGGGACTCGGAGAAAACTTGGTTGAAGCCTTGAGAGGGCACATACCCTCAAACATGCTTCTCTATGGGGTACCCGGATCGGGAAAGACAATAGTCACGAAGACCGTTCTTAAACAACTGAAAAGTAAAGGGAAATCTAATGGAACAGCAGTCAAGGCCTACACAATAAACTGCAGGACTGTGGATACAAAATACCGAGTTATCCAGGGCCTAGCAAATCGCTTAGAACGTGCCGGAGACATAAAGATTCCATTCACCGGATGGCCCACTGACAAAGTACTGGAAGAGTTTCGAAGAAGGATGGATAGGAGAGGGGGGATACATGTGATAGTGCTGGATGAGATAGATCACCTAGTCGCCAAAGTCGGTGACTCGATAATCTACAGCCTTTCGAACTTAAATCTCGAACTCGAGTCTTCGAAGTGCTGCATTATAGGAATCAGCAACGATCTTCATTTCACTAAGATGCTCACGCCCCAGGTTGCCTCAAGGCTTGCTCAAATCGATCTTGTATTCCATCCGTATGGAGCCAATCAAATCAATGACATATTGCAGGAAAGAGTGCGCCATGGCATTCGTGACGGCGTCTTGGATCAGAGTGTCGTCGGACTTTGTTCAGCCCTAGCTGCTCAGGAGCATGGAGATGCACGAAGAGCGTTAGATTTACTGAGGATTGCTGTCAAAAAAGCCCAGCAAATGGGTCATGAACTGGTTGATAGGGGCCACGTCCGTTTGGCCCAGAGCCAACTCGAACATGATCAACTCACACCAGTCTTGCGAACTCTACCGCTGCAACAAAAGATATTGTTATTTTCAATCTGCATAAACGAAGAAAACGGTCTGAAGAATATTTCAACCGGTGAGATCTATAGAACTTACACTGAGGTTTGCATGAGGATAATGATCGAACCGCTCACCCCAAGAAGGATCTCCTCTTTGTTGAACGAGTTGGACAGCCTTGGTATCATCATCGCTAGAAATGTTAGCAAAGGACGGGGTGGGAGGAGCAAACAGATTAATTCTGCCATACCTGAATCACTAGATGTTATGGCCGAAATGAGGGATTCTGAACCTATGATTGAGGAAGCGTCCAAATCAAAATACCGACTTCAAAGACCCCTTTGATTATCATCTTCATTCCGGTAACGATTAAACAGAGGCCTTTGTTGGGCGGGACCAATGTCTGAAGGTTCATGGAAGGGTGAAGTCACCAGACCTAGTGGTTTCCTGTCGATCTTGTCCTTCTGCGCGGGGCTTTGGCTATCGCTTGTTTCGGTGATAAACATACTAGTCGGGGCATTTGCCCCGGGTCAGAAGATTGAATGGTTGGGTTTCTTTTCAGGTTCGACCCTGGCTGATGCATATTCTGAGCACACCTCAATCTCGTTGAACTCGGGCGACATCGTGGCAATAGCACTGTCCACCCTGTTGATATTCATTGGGACTAAAGGTATTCAATCAACCATAAGCATGGACAACTTCATCCAGTCGGTAATTCAAAGGCCGGTAAAAATGATGGATGCGAGTGGGAGCGTCAGTCAAATATTATCAAACTGGATGGTTGTAGGTGGTTTTGTGTTGTACATTATCTGGTCAATGATTTACACCACTTGGGTTGATCCTGGAATTTACTCCGTATGCATGGTTATGATAGTGGGAGGGCTTGGTATGGAAGCCCTAAATGATTCGAGTGAATGATGTTCTATCACTCGAACGTTCTCGCCATTTGACTGATGATATTCCTGCAGTTTTCCTTCGCCATTAAATCAGTGACCCTTGCCACTATCCCTTTATTCGGTTGGCCATACAGAACCATCGTCCCAAGTGGCAACATCAAATGTAGGGGGATTGGAGCAAGGTCTTCTTCCCCATCGACTATCACAATACTGCTCCTTCCCGACCTAAGATGGCTCACCGCGGTATCACAGGCACGAAACAAATCTGATGTTATTGAACCGGCTGGATTTTTCACTTCTATTACCTCATCAAACCTCATTCTATCTATTTCATCGGCTAGATTCCAGGGGCTGCGTTTGGTCATCCCATCCACAATCGCGATATCTGGAGTCATTCCAATTTTCAACAAGCCCCATGTAGTGACGTCCCCGACAGAAACAATTGGTTCCCTACCATTCAACTCTACAAGTGCAGATCTCAATGCCAAGGTCGGATCTTCCTCCGGGCCATGGTGAAGTTTCCCAAACGGGTCTCTCAGGAGAGATTGAACTTCATCTGTCATGATCCTGGTGGATTGTAAAGTATCTCTTGTTATGTATCGCGTACCAGTCTGATCAATCAACCCATCCCTTATTTTTGAGCTTGAGATCAGTGTCCCATCCTCGCCTTTCTCATGTTCTACGACAATTACATCCAATGGCTTGATTCCATCTTCGGCGCGAATTGTATTGATTTGTTCGCAACTGTTTGCAGTGTCACTAGTGCAAAAAATAACGTCGGCGCGAGGGTGATCGATAGCGGGCCCTATTGGGTCTTCTAGAGTGCCAAAGGTCATTCTACCGAGTTGTTGTTGAGTAAGACTCTCTTTGATTGTGGCTTTCCTTTTCCCCTCTGACCAACATCTCCAGTCCTTTTTTTGGGCAATTTTATCACTAGTGATCCAGATCTCCAGAAATTTGCAATTTCTAAATGCCTCCCTTATGAGTCGCAAATGGCCGGCATGGACCCGATCAAAGGTGCCACCCATCAGGCCGTGTTGGTACATGACCCTTGCATGGAGGGCACTGAACTTGAGGACTACGGAAGATGTGCCCCGGGGCGTAACGGGCTCCATCATCACGGTGGCTCCGGGCCCTGACCCACCCCGGGACGTCTGTAGGAGGATGGGGTTGTCCCATGAGTCATTCCGCAGTCGTCTGGGGACCCATCATCATCCATCCGTACGATTGCTCCGTTGATCATTCCAAAGGTCACAACGGTCTTCGTCGTCCGGTCACCCTAAACGTGGTACCACGTTTCATTCTAGTCCTCCGGCGTGGGGGCTTCGTCAACGTGGTGTTGCCGTCAGGGCAGTAGTCGGAAAGAGGATGGTGATTATGAAATCATGGAATTATGACGAGGGCTTTTCATCCGATTATGCGTGATCTTGTGATCAGCAGCCTGGCAGTGATAAGGGGATCGCCTCCTGTGAGGTCAGTATGTGCGATTTCAGGCCATTTGTGAAGAGGTTGGGCTAACCAACCAACCAATGGATGCGTCCGACCGACGTAAGGAGGTAGTCCTTCTGTAGCGTTTCTCAAGGACATAATGAGATCATGGATGTTTGCTAAACTGGCCTCATCCAAGATTTCTATTCCGGGACCATAGCGTATTGACTCTTCCAACGCATTCAAGAAATCATCAGAGGGTCCTGGATGTTTGAGGTCACCGGATCCTGGGAAATGATGTGGTTCCCCACTAGGTCGAAGAGCCAATGCTGCCCATGGGATGCTGCATAGCTCCGCATTATTCCACCATTGTTCGTTCCTCAACATGTTCAACAATATCTGTTCAGCTAATGGTGCAAACCATTCCATGGGTATTTGCCTGACAATTTTTACCGAAAAAGAGGGCGTTAACCTTCCATTGCCCTCGATCACCCTAACAAACCTTGACCATGTGTGTAAATCCGAGTTGGGTTTGTCCCTCGCCGCGCTGTGTACATTGTCTAGTAGGGCTTGTTTTTCTTTTTCCTCTAAGATCTTATATGCTCCGGAAAGAGAATCAATAGAACGATCAGGTATATCGGATAACCATGCGGGTATTGCCCAAGCCCGTAGATCTTCTGTCATGTCTGGGGATACATCTGCCGCAGAAGCCAAGAGTCGACTGGCGATCCAAATTGCGCCTGATGAAGCAGTTTCTGGGGGTGCCAGGGGCCTGACCTCATATGGAAAATTAGGATTATCTTTCAACATGGTTGAGAATTTTTCTGAATATAGTGGTAGTTTTCTCTTATCTGAAATCTTGATGAATTCATGCAACTCTGAGTTTGGAACATCCTCGAACCTTACTAGATCCATCCACTTATGGTCTACTCTTCCTTTGATCCGCTTCCATCTATTCCATCTCATTTTTCTCGGGGTAGCAATGAGGGCTGCTTCTGGATGGTCTGATTCAACCGAATTAGCCCAATAGTCGTCTTGTTCGTTTTTTTCATTCAGTGCAAGTGAGATGTATTCATCCTCCACTTCAGAAACCGTAAGTTCCACCGACATAGAAGAAAACGAGGGTTCTTTTTTGCGACTGGAGTCAACTATCGCAACGCTCAATTTTGTGTCATCGATGCGTATCGGGGTCTCAATGCCATTTTGATCGGTATACCTCGCCCAGGGAAGGGGCCTAGTTGTATCAGAGCTCAGTTTGGCGACTCCTTGGGCCTTATACTCATTGTTTGAGAGAATAATTCGTCTTTCGCTGTTCCTCAATAGCTGTTTGAACATATATTCAGGTATGTCATCACCGACTTCTATCGCAACGGGAATATTCTCATTAGATTGCAAAACCCATTTGATCAGGGCTTTCCTTGCTCTGATTCCAAGATCTTTCGTACTTATGGTTTCAGATGCCGTTTCCTTCTCTTCGAATTGGGAATTCCCCCAATCAGCCCTGAATCTCCTTAGGGTCTCTTCAGGGACTCTCGACTTTCTCCTAAGAAGGATTCTATCCTTCAACGCTTGTGATCGTCTTCTGAGCTCAGATGGTTTAGTCCTTGGATGGGCCAGTTCTATCCAGCAGTCTAGAACATCCTCTGGTATGCTGGATGGATTTTTCTTGCTGTCGTGGATGCTCGATATCATTAGGTAATCATCTGGTATTGTCCTGGCAATCAACAATTGTCCCATGCGACCTTCTATGTCTATTATCAGTAGATCTGGGGCGTAAACGGGGCTAACATCTTCATGAAGTGTCCCTATTCTGAGATTAAATCCTGGTTGTGGATGGAATGGATGTTTTACTTCGTTGTATCTTGGTGTGAACCATGTGCCTGGTGCCAGTGATATGGGTCTTTTTTCACCAATCATCCTAGCTTCAAATACGTAGACTGGGCGATCTCCTTCGGAAAAGGATTCAATGGAATTTGGGTTCAATTGAACGTCTGGCATTTCTGCTATTTTTCCAGTGTGCGGATTAATCCATAGACCATCACGATTATCTACCTCGGCGAGTACCCAATGGGCCCCTTGATTTCCACTGGAATAATCTCTTGTAGGTTGCCTGTCAGGTATAGCGATCGTTAATTGATTGAATACGACAGTTGATGCCAACACCAGTCGATCTCTATCCCTGAATATCAAACAGATATCGCTTTTTGTCGAGGGGATTGGCAGACAAGACTGGGCTCTATGAATTATGTCCTCTATGACAGCTTTCCTCCCCGAGGGCGTAAGGTAGATTGACGCCCCCCTCGTACCAGCTATGGAAGCACTATCGACGAATTTTTCACGCCTGAGCCTTCTTAGTTCTGCCGACACATGCGGCATTCTTAGGTTAGTGAAGCGAGAAATTTCTGCAACGGTCATATCCGACTTGGATAGTGATGAGAGCACTCTCCTCCGATGAAGTCCCCGTATTCTTTGAGGGTCGAATGAGGGGTCGCTGTTAGATGATTTATCCAAACCTGACACCCTCTGTCAATTTTAACAGTTCTAGTTAAACATATCTTATATAAAAATATTATTTTAGTTATATTATATTACATATTTCTACTAGAATTCTTCTTTTATAAGACCATCTTTGGGTTTATCTAGTTCTTTTGGTCGTGCAACCTGCAACTTTATGTAACGAAAAAGCGAACTAAATTGAGAAGCGTTATATTTGAGTCAATAGTCCTGAGAACCAACGCCAACGAGGACGGGGCATGGTAACTGCTTAATGAGTGTGAATCAGGCCTTTTCTAAATCGCGTTAAACATGGAGGTGCGGAAATTGCGAACAACAAGACTCAGAGAAAAAATAAAGAAATTCCTAAATGAAAGAGGACAAGCAAACACAACTGAGATCCTTGAGCATGTGAATTCAACCATGCGCCATGGGACAACTCCACAACAACTGGGCAATGTCCTCTCGAAGGACAAGGATATTCGAAAGATTGCAACGACCAAGCGGGGTGGCGCGCTTTCGGGAAGATACGAAATTTGTGTATGGACCCTACGAGACGACGATCCTGGGCACGGATTCGAAGCTTAGATGGTATGGGTTATTGACTAAGCCCCTCTTTCCAGCCTCCCTCAGAGGCAAGTGAGTTCTCGGCACTTCTTTTGAGTAGTTTCATTTGTGCGGCCTCAGTTTGTGATCTTGCCCACAAAGAAAGTGCATCTGCCAACAATGCTCTCCCAAAAGAGAAGGTAATTGGCCATGGTGGTTTGTCCGCGATCTGATTTATCCTGTTGAGGTGGTTTGTGGCGTTGTAATCAGACTGGCCTCCCGAAAGGAATGCGATACCTGCTACTTCGTTGGGAACATTTTGTTGGAGTGCTTCGCAAGTTAATTTTGCAACTTCATCGGCCGTTCTACCAGGTGATTCTTTTCCTGAAAGTACCATATTTGGCTTGAGAATAGTCCCAGATAGCATAACACCCTGTATTTGACATTCTGAATAAACGGCTTTTAGTACCCTAGATGTGACTTCGAAACATTCCATAATGCTGTGGCCACCATCCATCAACACCTCAGGCTCGATTATGGGCACAAGACCCTGTTCCTGACATATTGAGGCATATCTCGCAAGAGCGTGGGAATTTGTTGATACTGATGCTGCGCTGGGACGGTTTTCAGATATGGAGATAACTGCTCTCCATTTTGCGAACCTTGCACCCATGTTGTAGTATTCCTCACACCTTTCCCTGAGTCCATCCAATCCCTCTGTGACGGTCTCTCCTGTGTGTCCGGCCAATGGTTTTGCGCCAGTATCTACTTTTATCCCCGGAAGGATTCCTCTGTCAGTCAAATATCTGGGAATAGGGGTGCCTTCTTCCATTTTTTGTCTAATTGTTTCATCAAATAGAATTACTCCGGAAATGTATTTTTCTAACCCGGGTGTAGAGAACATTGCGGTTCTGTACAGTCTTCTAGACTCCGGATTTGCTTCAACACCCACTGCTTCGAGTCTTTTTGACATTGTTCCATTGCTTTCATCGGCTGCGAGAATTCCCTTACCTTGGCGAACTAGTGATTTTGCAATTGTTTCCAGAGGGTGGGAGGTCATACTAACGATGCTTCCACCCGGGGAGGTATGAATGAATGCATCGAATAGGATCTACACATTGAATGTCATTTTTTCTATCCTTGTCGTTGATGTGCTTACGTCGATAACCTCCGAGGTGACCACTATAGACCCATCAGGATTCTTAACAGGCCCCGGGACTCGGCCCCTACAAACTCCGGACCCTATGTACACCGAGTCTTTGGACGAGCACAACTCATCCCTTCCCCATATGTGTTCCATCTTATCTCCTACCATCTGAATGGCCCTTTTTTTGTGGGCGGGGTTTGTAGTCACCAACCGCCCCTCGAAGAAAGCGTTCAGACCACGTAAAGCGGTTGCGGTAATTACTCCCTCAGGCGCTGCGCCAATACCCATCAACAAGTCGGTGGAGGAATTTCTGTCTGCCGAATCCAGAGCTGCGGTAATGTCCCCGTCCCCAATTAGTGAAACCTTTGCGCCCATGATTTGTATCTTTGATATGAGATCCTCGTGCCTCGGACGATCCATCACAACGACTTCCAAGTCCGATATTGGTTTATTCAGTGCGTCTCCAGCAGCCTCAAGATTGTATTCTACGGTACCCTCGAGGCTAATTTCTCCGATAAGCGCAGTGCATCCTGCCAACTTGTCCATGTAACAGTCAGGCGCATGCAACAACTCACCTCTGGGTGCGGCTGCTAAAACGGCCATAGCGTTTGGTCTGTTGTAAGCCACATGATTTGTGCATTCCAACGGATCGACCGCAATGTCAATCTTCTCTGCGTGTGGATCATCTCTGAGAGAACCCAACATCTCCCCAATCCAGAGCATTGGGGCATCGTCCCTCTCTCCCTCTCCAATCGCTACTCTTCCATTGAATGGAATGGAATCAAAAACTGATCTCATTGACTCTACTGCCGCTCCATCTGCGGCTTTTCCATCCCCCTTGCCAACCCATTCGTGAGCTGCTAGGGCAGCAGAACTTGTCGCGCGAATGAAATCATTGGTAAGGTCGCGCACAGGCATGAATGCCGGATACGGGCACGAACCATCAATTCTCTGTTGGAATCTTCACTTTTGTAATTACAGCAACGTCGCTAATTCTTGTCTCAGGATATTGCCCGGTTGAGTCCTTCAGTATTGGCTTTAGCATGTCCCAAGCACAAAGCAAAGCTGTCGAAACGCCACTAAGAGCCTCCATCTCAACACCTGTCTTTGAGGTTGTGGACACAGTCACAATGCATTTCAGTCCATTTTCCACGTTTTGCCATTCGACGTTGCAACCCTCAATGGGTATCGGATGGCAATGAGGCAGACTCAAGGGGGTTTTTTTTACTGCTAATATCGCTGCTAACGAAGCAGAATTTCTGACATCTCCCTTCTCTGTGGCTCCTTCATGTACCTTTGAAACCACCATCGGTGACACGCACAAGACTCCAGATGCAGAAGCGCGGCGAATGATGGTTGATTTTTCACTGATGTCGACGATCATGGGGGTTTTCGTCATGGGTACCGCTGAGGCAGGGAGTACTTAGGCGGGAGGGTTCACCCCAGGCCCTCGATCCAATATGAGCCACTCTGAGTTTTTTCTTTTTTCCAAATGGGTGCTTGACGTTTCAATTCGTCTATTGTCCAACTGCAGCCTGCAAAAGCCTCAGCTCTATGGGCAGAAGTTGCATGGATGCACACAATAATTTCACCAGGCAACACAGTCCCCTTCCGGTGTGTGATTGATATTGAATGAAGGCTGTATTGATTTAATGCTTTATTTCCTATATCCATTAGTACTTGGGGGAGTTTTTCATCCCAAGTCTCAAACTCTAAACTCAAAACCTTCTCACTCTCATTTACCGGCCTCACAATTCCAATGAATGATGCAATCGCACCAACACCATCTTTGCTCAATTCAGAAAGCAAGCCCATTGTATCGATCGGGCCTTCAGTGACTGAAACCGCTACTGGCACATGCCACCGTGGCAGTTCAGAGGGATAGTGCTTATCTCTACATGGGAACTGCAACTAGCGTGAGCGAGCGGGTTGACATACTCGGGGCTGGACTATCTGGGTTGTCCTCTGCCATAATATTGGCGAAGTCGGGAAAAGAAGTCCACGTTCATGAAGTTAGGCAGGATAGCGGGGCAAGATTTGACGGAGATTTTCAAGGAATAGAGAATTGGACATCAGAGATTGATTTCTTCGATGAAATGCGGGAATGGGGGCTTGATCCGAATTCTTTCAAGTCAAATCCGTTTGGAGTTGTCGACTTGGTCCATCCGGATGACGTAATTACCAACCCTGTGACAAACGGGGTTGCATTCAGAGTTGTCGAACGAGGTACGGATAGTCACTGCATAGATCAAGGCTTCAAGAAAATGGCACTTGAAGCCGGAGTGAAAATTCACTACGGTGTGAAAGTGAATCCTTCTCAATGTGACATAATTGCGGCTGGACCCAAGGAGTCCAGCGCAGTGGCCTTCGGAGAGATTTTCGAGACCGGTCATCCCAATCATGTGACTTTTCAATTAAATGACAAACTGGCACCCGGAGCTTACAGCTACATGATCATCATCGATGGAGTGGGATTAATTTGCACTTGCCTGTGGAGAAAACAACGCAAGAGCGGACGGTTCCTAGACGAAACAATAGCTTGGTATGATAAACACTATGACTTAGATAGGAAACCAATAAAACGAGTCGGTGGAAAAGGAGATTTTTCACTCCCTGAAAAATACGTATTTGATGGTAGGTACTATGTCGGTGAGGCTGGTGGGCTTCAAGACTTTATGTGGGGATTTGGCATGAGATACGCAATTACCAGCGGGGTTTTGGCGGCAAAGTCCATGCTAGGAGAGGTCAGTTATGAGAAAGAGGTCAGGACGAAACTACTCCCACTCGTCAAAGTGAGCGCGACGAACCGATTCATAATGAACAGGATGGGAGACAGGGGTTTCAAGGCAGTCGCGAAACACTGGATGAGAGATCAAAAGAAAACAGGTGATGGACTGGGGTTTATGCGTCTGATCTACAAGCCTGGTATCTTCAGGAGGATGTTGTGGCCATTAGTTCGTTTTGGTATGCTAACCAAGGGAGTTACCTCTGATGGCCGGTCTTATCTTAGGATGCCATTCAGGAAGGCACTGAAGCGAGACGATTGGAAGCCAAGTGCGGAGGCCAAGCTAGTGGCTGCACAATGGAAAAATATTCAGAGGACAGGTGGAAAAACTTCCTTCAATTCAAGCGACCAGTGATAGTTGGTTCTGAATCAATAGTTCCATCCATCGCTTGGTTGATATGGGCCATTACCATCGGATGGCCATGGCAGATTGGCCAGAGCTAGCACCAATGAAAAACAAACTCGTCAACTATGGGGTCACAGAGAATGGAATCGCGATCATCGAATTGATCTCAGACTCAGAGGGAGCACCTCTCCAGGAAGGAAAGACCCCCGTAAACACCTACACTCGAGAGATGTGGCATGATATAGACGATGCGATTTTGAGCGCAAGATTCGATGATGATGTCAGCGTAATCCTCCTCACAGGCCACGGAGACAAGTTTTTCTCCGCTGGAGCGAGCATAAAGTACCTCAACAAACTAAGTCCGAGATACAAATATTTCTTCTGTCTCCACGCCAATGAAACACTCAGCAGACTGGAACAAACTCCCAAGTTGGTTATTGCTGCTCTCAACGGTCACACTGTGGGCGGTGGTTTGGAGATTGCCATGGCCGCAGATATTCGAATTGCAAGAAAAGGGAATTTCCAAGTCGGACTACCAGAGGTCTCTCTGGGGGTTTTAGCCGGGACTGGAGGTACTGCAAGACTTTCTCGACTAGTTGGTAAGGCAAAGTCAATGGAGATCATGGTCACAGGAAGAAAGTTCCAGTTTGAAGAAGCAAAGGACATGTCACTCGTTCATGACATATACGACAGCATGAGTCTAGATGAATTTCGCCAAGATGTCTTGGATTACGCTGGACAATTCTCGCTGCCGTTTGCTGCCGCAAAAGCCATTGGCAACATAAAAAGGAGTGTGCAAAGTGGTCTTGAGATTCCATTAGAGTACCATCTTGCATTGGAAAGAGAACTACAATCAGACCTCTTCCAATCAGAAGATGCGAAGGCCGGGATAGCAGCATACGTAGACAAGAAGACACCGAAATTTACTGGAAATTGATTTTTCATATCGGACATTGAACTCATGGATCAAGCCCGAACTTGAAATACGACCTAATCTTTCAAGGGACCATGAGCAAGACGGATGTAGTTGAGGCATATACCCCCAATTTTGAGGGCTGGGTCAGAGAATTCCATGAATGGCAAACTAGGATAGGATTCGACCCAGCATGGTTAGGTGACTATCGATTTGAGATCAGATTCGACTGGGATTCCGCGGGGAAGACCATCGAATTCGGAGATTTCGAAGGAATGCCAAAATGGAGCAGGAGGATGCAAATCCCTCAGCAAAACATTCGTGATGCTATAATTAACATGATTAGCGTCCAAGGAGACACAGAGTTTGCATCTGTCGAACAGCAGAATCACTTACTTGCCACCGCCCCAACAGAATACGACAGAAAATCCGCATTGAGGATAATGTGTGAAGAGCAGCGACATGGATGGCAGATGGCGTACCTATTGTGCACATACTTCGGAGAACAAGGCGTAAGAGAAGCTGCAAAATTGCTTGAGAGGAATGCGCAAGATGGAACTAGGCTCCTTGGTTCTTTCAACGCCCCTATAGATCACTGGCTAGATTTCTTTTGCTTTACTCACTTCATAGACAGAGATGGGAAGTATCAATTGAAAATGCTCTCCACTAGTTCATTTCAGCCTCTATCTGCATCCATGGGGCCCATGTTGAAAGAGGAGTCTTTCCACCTAGGAACCGGGGCAAATGGGCTAAGAAGGATTGTTAAAGCGGGAGTTATCCCAGTCTCATTTCTACAGAAATACATCAACAAGTGGGTGAGCACGGGACTCGACCTATTTGGCACGGACGAATCCACATCAGCCCAATGGGCATATGTGTATGGCGTTAAGGGTAGATACGACGAGAGGGAATCCGAGCAAGAGGCTGACCGAGAACACCTGAATGAAGCCAGTAGGGGGTTGTACTTCGATGAGTTAAAAGCAGAAATGGTAAGAATAAGCAAGGGTCGAAAAGAAGGCGAACCGGAACTATACATACCATCTGACAAGTTCAACCGGGGGATAGGAAAATATTCGTCAGAGATGTATACCGTCAAAGGAGATGAATTTGAGGGGAGTCCGGAGGAATACCGAGCCTACCTCTCCGAAGTCCTGCCATCAGATGAAGATGAGCGTAAGCTTGTGGAGGAGTACATGGCCCCCGGCGTAGAGTGGATTCAATATCGTGAGTGGAAGGGCTGATCCCTAAGCAATAACTGGAGATGATCTGATGCAAACTCACGCGCTATTGAACGTTGATAGGAAATTGCTCGCACCATTTTTCGATAGGGTGCCCGAGTTGTTCGACAAATATCACAACCGTGAAGAAGAGAAACCAGATGTCTACGAGGAGTTGTTGTACAAAATCCACAGACCTCTCACTAGCGAGATGCTGGACATGATCGATGACTGGATGGGGCTCGAACATCGTAATCTAAACCAAGACCAGGAATTGATGCTGCGCCTTTTCTTACTCGCAATTAGATATCCAGACACGCTACTTCTAGAAAGCCTTGATGACGTCATCACAAACGATGTCCGTAGAATATCAGCGTACCTACACTTCACTAGTCACACCTACACGATTTGGGACCAGGACACGCGATCAGGACTGAAAAAACTAGGATTTGACATTCCTGACACCACAAAAGCAGACCCATTCATTTATGGCGCCTACGTGGGTACTATTGAGCTGATTAAAGATCTAGCTCCCTTCACCTGCTTCCTAGAGCACGACGTCCCAAGACAACGGTTGTTTCAGGCTGCAATTGCTCAGTATGGTCGCGAAGCCTGAAGTCCTTTGTTATCCCTGATTGCATCATGAGGGATGAGGGGATAGGGACTGTCGCAGTGATTGGCGCGGGAGCGATGGGTGCTGGAATTGCACAAGTGTTTGCGGAAAAGGGATTTGAAACCCGACTTTTCGATCCATATCCTGAGAGTCTAGAACGAGGAATAAATCAAATCAATGACTTCTGGAAAAAGGGGATAGAACGAGGGAAAACCAACATAGAAGACAAAGAAAATTGGTCCCGAAATCTTAGCTATGGGGGAGAACTAGAGAAAACCACAAGCGATGCAGACTTGATAATTGAGGCCGCTCCTGAAAACCTAGACCTCAAAAAAGGGATATTCTCTGAACTGGATAAGATTGCAAAGCCGGGAGCGATTCTTGCAAGCAACACATCCAGCCTCTCGATCGGGGCGCTGGCTGACGGCCTTTCGCGACCTGAGAGAGTGATTGGAATGCATTTTTTCAATCCAGTGCCACTAATGAAACTATTAGAGATCGTCCGACATGACAAAAACGATCAAAACACGATAGATACCATCCGAAAGATAGGGGCTATAATCGATAAGACTACTATTCTGGTGAATGATGTGCCAGGTTTTGCAACTAGTCGACTTGGGGTTGTTCTTGGGAACGAGGCTATTCGTATGCTTGCAGAAGGAGTGGCATCTGCATCAGACATTGACACTGCAATGAGGCTTGGGTACAAGCACCCAATGGGGCCTCTCGAATTGTCAGACATGGTTGGACTGGACGTCAGAAGGGATATCCTCAACGGTTTATCAGAGTCACTTGGTGACCAGAGGTATCTCCCCCATCCGCTTCTTGAAAAATTAGTCAAGGAGGGAAGCCTCGGAAAAAAGACTGGGATCGGCATTTACCATTGGAAGGACGGTCAAAAGGCTGATCGAGAGGACCTTGGGGGGCGATGATACTGGATTTTTCTGGGGCGAAAGTCCTTGTCACGGGTGGTGCCGGAGGGATAGGAACTGAGATATGTCGCCAGTTGCATGCTTTTGGGGCAGAAGTCGTAGTACACTATTACAACTCAAAACTCCGAGCAGAGGATCTTGCAAAGGAGATTGGTGGTATTGCAATTCAAGCCGATTTGACGGACGAAGATGATGCAGTCAACCTTTTCAAACAAATTGAGGATTTACACGGGAGCCTGGACTGTTGTGTCGCAAACGCTGGTAAGTACCCGACTGAATCGCTACCAGCGTGGGAGATCAGTGGTGACAGGCTGTCGGAGACTCTCGATCTAAATCTCAAAGTTTCATTCTACACATCTCGAGAGTTCTTGAGGCGTGCGGTGGAGCGTGGAAATGGTTCTCTAGTACTGGTTGGTTCAACAGCTGGCATCCATGGAGAGCGGGGTCATGTTGACTATGCATGCGCTAAAGGGGCCATCACAAGCGGCTTACTCAAAACTCTGAAAAATGATGTAGCAGGGACTGGAGTCAGAGTCAATGCTGTGGCACCGGGCTGGACACTTACCGAGTCAAAAATCAACGATGGCTTCGATGAGAGTATTTCAAAAACAGCGCTAAGGACTATGTCGATCAAAAAATTGGCGATTCCAAAAGATGTGGCTTCAGCGGTCTCTTTCCTACTTCATGACGCATATAGTGGACACATCTCCGGGCAAGTTCTAGAGGTATCAGGCGGTATGGAGGGTAGAATTATTCCAGGGGTTGATGAATGAATTGGCCGAACTATGGATAGAAGCTATTGGCCTGTTTGCAGGTATGATCGGCGTGATTGCATGGATCCCCCAAATAAAGGAGGTTTGGTTTGCGGGAAAACACGAGGGTATCTCGCTTCCAACCTTCGGTTTGATTGCAACCGCACTCTCTGCTTGGCTGATTTACGGAGTTTTAATCAGATCGCTATCAATCATACTCGCAAATCTCGCAGCGTTGGGATGCATTTCATTGATAATCCTTGGAGTAATTCGATTGCGAGGACATGAATGACTCATTTCATAAAATTTGGATCCCTTTTTTCCAGGAAAGATCTTACTCCTTCCTTGAAGTCATTTTCCATTGCTGCCGCAACCATCAGTTGTCTTTCAAACTCAAGTTGGGTTTCAAAAAATGTGGTTGTGGATGCATCTAGAAGTTGTTTCGTACCTCGTCTACTGCTTTCTGACCATGAACCCCATTTCCCTGCGACCTCAATAGATCTTGAGATTAGTTCAGACTCCGGAACTATCTCGTCCAGGGCCCCGTGTTCAAGGGCCTTCTCTGAACTCCAAACTTGATTCTCGAAGAAGAAAACCTTTGATTTCTGAAGCCCGACTAACCTCGGCAGGAGCCATGTTGTGCCCCCATCCGGTGAAAGGCCTAACCGGAAGAACGCGGCGGCAAGTTTGGCTTTGCCATTCGAGATACGGTAGTCAGTACTCAATGCAAGACCCAAACCCCCGCCTGCAGCAGCACCGTTTATCGCACCGACAAACACCGTAGGTGTTCTTCTCATGCGCAACAGAAGGGGGTGTAAGTGTCCGGTCATTGACTCAACTAACTCCCTGATGACCCCTGCGTCTATCGCCTCGTCAAACTTGTCAACAGGGCCTCCCGCGGAAAAGAAATTTCCAGTTCCGGTCAACACAACGGCATTTGTATCGGGATCCTCGATCAATCCGTCAATCGTACTTACGACGTCCTCAATGGTCCCCGAGGAAAAGGTGTCCCGGGAGGTTTTCTCGGAGAATGTGACTAAAGCAACGTGCGGAGAGGGGTGGTTGACTGAAAGCACCATGGAGCCCCACAGGAGCCCTTGGCTATGAACTCCATGAACGTGATAAGGGAATGTCGCCTACGCAAGGTCATGATAACAAGGGATATGCTGTACATCAACGGTTCTTGGACCGCATCCAGCGGTAATTCTGCCCTGCTCGTTGAGAATCCAACCAGTGAGGAAATTATTGGTTCAGTTCCTGACGGGACAATTCAGGACGTTGATTTAGCAGTGGAAGCCGCGAAAAATGCATTTGATTCGTGGTCGAAATCGACGATAAAAGAAAGAATCAGAATTCTGCATGCATTATCAGAGTCATTCAAAGAGAGGTCAGAGGAACTTGCTGAGATCATTACCCACGAAGTTGGGACTCCCATAGAATACTCCAGAATCGCGATGGTCGGGACACCGAGGGTGGTTTCGAAAAGTTACGCCAAGTTGCTTGACTCATACGATTGGGAAGAGGAAGTTCGAAATTCAATAATTGTCAAAGAGCCGATCGGGGTATGTGCCTTCATTACCCCCTGGAATTTCCCATTGCATCAAATCATTGGAAAGGTGGCTCCGGCAATAGCGGCAGGATGCACGATGATATTGAAACCCTCCAGAGAAGCGCCGATTAATGCATTCGTTTTAGCCGATATGCTTCATGAGATAGGGCTTCCAGATGGCGTGTTCAATCTCATAAGTGGTCGAGGATCGACGGTAGGGAGCAGGTTGTCTTCCCATCCCGATGTTGATATG
>CEWG01227766.1_pt1 | contig 27258 bp, 27 predicted proteins | sample 361411 | NCBI WGS metagenome assembly CEWG01 (sample SAMEA2622173, study PRJEB7988) | marine metagenome | biome: marine biome (ENVO:00000447); feature: surface water layer (ENVO:00002042); material: "saline water (ENVO:00002010), including plankton (ENVO:xxxxxxxx)" | depth 5 m | reverse complement strand
ATCATTAAAATGACTAAAAACGCCGATTTTACTGTCTTTCCGTGGCTCACGCTGCGCTGCATGAGGTGAGTTTTCAAAATAAGTGGATATATATTGACCCATTCATGAAAGGAATACCAAGGTTCAACCACCAGATTCGAACATATTGATAGTAGTTTCAAGTTTACGTGCCTCTTCCTCAAGTTCAGCCTTCTTCTTGGCTTCAAGGTTAACATCTTTGAGTTCTTCTTGAATCTTATCGAGCTTTTCCTTTGCTTCTTCACGCTCGGCAAGGTGCTTCTTTTCTTCGCGCTCCATTCTTCGAGAAGCTGCTTTCTGTCTTGCCTCTTCAGCCTGGACATAAACACTCTCTGACAGTTCAACTGAGGTTGGATAAGGAATATTGATGCCTTCATCACTGAACTTACTATCGATAGATCTAAGCAACCAATCACGGGCTAATTGCTCATCAGAATAATCATGAACCCAGGCAAATAGCCTGAAAACTTTGGCAAAGTCTCCGAGTTCACTCAAGAGGACTCTTGGTTCAGGCGTATCCATAATATATTCACACTTTCTAGCGATATTGACCATTGTCAGCTTAACGTGTTCGGTGCTTTCTCGGTAGTCGACTCCGACATCGATAACAATTGAAATTCTTCGAGCGATTCCGTCTCCACCTCCACGAGCGTGATTGATAATAGTTGATTGGACTAAAGTATTGTTTGGAATAACTACCAAACGCTCATCACGATCAAGAACCTTGGTTGAAAGGATACCAGTACCGACAACTGAACCCCATGTACCATCGACTTCAATACGGTCGCCAATTTCGAAAGGTCGGTCGATTGCCAATAAGAAAGAGTTGATTATGTTACCAAGAGTTTGTTGGACTGCAAGACCAATAATCAATGAGAATACTGCCAATGAAGCAAGTACACCAAATAGCTGAATTCCAACTTCTGTAAGAGCAAGATAAAGACCTCCGAACCAGATTACGAACCTCAGTGTAAATGTGATTAGCGGATTACTACCTGAAACTGTTACACTTGACTTTTCGGTAAAACGGTCAAGAATCATTGGAATAATATGCTTGACTGATACACTAGCAATTGAAGTTGCCAGCAGGATGTAAATTGCCGAGAATATTGGATCCAATGTATCATTAAATGAATATCCATCAAATACCCAAAGTAGAGTCAACTGAGTTGCGCCAATATACAGGAAAAAGTACGCACGTGTTGCTATTGGACGATGGAGTTTATCGTCCCATGCAGTCTCAGTGGACATCACAATTCGGCCCCAAGGCCTAACAATACCGTACTTGACAATTTGAAATGCAAGCACGGTTAGAATAATACAAATACCGAACTTAAAAAAGGAATTAAGTTCGTTTACAGCATCCAATTGCTCGTTGACGGTATCCATAATTTCGTTTAATTTGCTCATATTACCACTAACTGGACGGGTTTTCCACCTATGACTGACTTTTGAGGTTTGCTCCTATCATTACTACTACAGAAAAATAAAATTTGTATATTTATTCTAATCATTACATTCATATGTAGGTGCCTTGAGCCGTTCATGAGAGGTTCTTATGTCTAGTCAAGTTTTACGTTTTTTACAACTTAAAGTTACAATTGAACAAGCCAAAGATGCGCCTGGCCTAGTTCTAACCGATTTCTTTCCAAAAATAGAATTAGTATCACCAGTTTCATGGTCAGGAGAATTGCCTGAATATATGCTAAATTTACGACTAAATAGTGATATGGAACTCGAGAACTTCAGTATTGAAGGGATTCTAGAGATTATTAAAGTAATTTCTAATTCCGATAACAATGCGCTGGTTATTGCAAGATTGAACGGACCGATACTCAACTTAATTCATCAAATAGACGAATGTTGGATTCAGACCCCATCCAATCTCAGTGATAGCAATGGCTTGTTTCTCACAGTTCACGGGACTACTAATGGGCTCAAGAATTTTAGAGATGGAATCAAAAAACTACTCCCAGAGTCAATTAAAGTTAGAATAACTAAGAATTTGAAGGCTGACTGGATTGCTGCACCCAAACTCCCTGAGCGACGCAAACAGGTGATGGATTTAGCGGTAAAAAGCGGGTATTATCAAACTCCAAGAAAGTGCACACAGAGAGAACTAGCCGAGAAGCTAGGAGTTAGGCAAGGTACTGTTGCAGAGCATTTACAGAGTGCAGAAGGTACCATCATTATGTCTTGGTCCGAGCAATCTAACTAGTTTGAGCGAATGTTCCGTTTCGGAAATCGGTTATCGCTTGATGAATTTCTTGTCTAGTATTCATTACAAACGGGCCATATCTAGCAATTGGTTCATTTATTTCAGGGCCTGCTAGAATCAAGAATTCCGCACCTTTAGTCGTGGTAATTTCAACTTCGTCTCCAACAGTGAGCAACACTAATTGCCCGTCTTGTACGGTCTTACCCGATACTTTAGCCTCACCGCCAAACATGTAAATCATTCCATTAAGATCGGCTGAAATCTGGTGCGTTAAACTGGAATTATCTTTCATACGATAGTGAACAAACTGTATTGGAATTACGGTGTCAATGACTGCTTTCGCGCCCATAGCCTCACCGGCAACTACTTTCGCCCAAACTTTACCATCACTTGATTCAACAACTGGTAAGTTATCTGATGGAATATCCTGGTAACGAGGCTTCATCATCTTGTCTTTAGCAGGTAGATTAACCCAAATTTGGAACCCATGCATTACACCACCTGAGTCATAAAAATCAGGATGTGGAAGTTCGGAATGAATTATTCCCCGACCAGCAGTCATCCATTGAACATCTCCGGGATTAAGATCGCCAGAATTGCCGGCTGAGTCGGCATGTTGCATTGAGCCTTGAAGCATGTAAGTCACTGTCTCGAATCCTCTGTGTGGGTGTGAAGGAGCGCCAATGGCTTGCTTGGGCCCGTAATTAACAGGCCCCATTTCGTCGAGCAAAAGAAACGGGCTCATCAATGAGCCCATTGCAGCAGGTCTTCTAACTTGAAAGCCACCACCTTCCAAGACAGTATGTGTCGGGACTACAGATTTGACAGAGCGTTGCAAACTATCACCAACACAACCAAAGTGTTAGGTATATTCAAAACCTTGCTAGCGCCCACAGCCTAAGAAATAACCAAATCTTAACAAGGACCGCACCGGAGTGACTGTTATGTCCGAGGAAGTTGTTTTACAACACGCAGCAAAGGCTGGAACCGATTTCTTGCTCTACACTGGTAATTTTTGCGGCTACTGCGATGCAGCCAAGCGCCTATTCAAAAACAAGAAACTAACATTTACCGAGTATAATTTTGACCAACATGCCGGTTTACGACAAGATGTGGTTACCGCAACTGGTCACAGAACTGTCCCGGTAATTTTTGATTTAAGAGGGGATAATGTTGTTTTCATCGGAGGATTTGATGAAACAAATCGTTATCTAAATTAGTTAAAGGATTCCAACCACTCACTGATTGAATCATGATGCTCAAGCGGAATCATGTGACCCTTTTTGTGTTCAATTAATTCAACTGCCCACCCACCTGCTTCAAACAAGTTAGCAACTGACCAGCCATCTTCAATAGGTACTCTGACATCCTTTTCACCATGCATCCAGAACATTCTTTTTGGGTCCAATTCTTCAAGCCTCATACGAAGTTCCATCGGCCTAACAAGTCTTGTACCGATACAAATAATTCCAACTATCCTATCCGCAACAGGTAGATGCATTAATTCCTGAGCCATGGCTCCACCTTGAGAAAACCCACCAACTACCAAGGGGCCCAAAGGTGCATGTTCAGAAATTATTTTTTCGATTTGAGAAAGACTTGAATCAACATCTATGAGTTCTCTCCTAGAAAGATTGAGTCTACGAGTTGCGTCGATGTCATAGTCTTCATATCGCCACCAAGTCAATCCTCTCATGGGATGTTTATATCTTGCTTCAGGAACGATTAGAGTCCAACCTTCTGGAAGTATTTTCTCAGCAAATGGACGCATCATGCTTGCATCGCCAGTCATACCATGCATCATGATAAGAGTAGGCATATTGCAACCTCAGATGGTCCAAGAACGTACTAAAGCCCCAGCAACCTTGAGGTGAACGAATGAGGTCTCACCCTGTAGTGTTAGAGTTATTCTATGCTCACCTGTCTTTGAAGGTATTGTACCAAAAGAGCCTTTTTCGGTTGCTCCACTACCCCAAGCCCTCGATAACGGGGAAGTGCCGTCTTGCTGATCACTTATGGTCAAAGTACCGGAACCACCTTTATCATCAATTTCTACATCTAAGTACCAGACCAGTGTATCCCATGCTTCGTTAGATGAATAGCCTTCATCAAAGAATGAATCATAAATTTCTTGGTCGTTTTCTTCGTACATGTTATCGTGTAAATCTCCAGCACGATAGAAGAATACATCACCTGAGTAGTCGGTATCTTTCAAATTGAGGGTCATGCGTAGATTGTCAACACCTTCATCGGTGGTCCAAGATAGAGTTTTGATAAATCCCTGTCTGCCGCTAAAAACATAGTCAAGCATATGCCCGTCACTAGAAGTTGCGGAAACTGTGACCTCACCATTGTAGATGTTATCGGTTCTAGCACTCCAATCTTGGCCTAATAATCTAAAATCCCAAGTCGAACCAACCTCCCACGGGAAATTAAACACCGGCTGTGGCTCTCCGTTTTCAAATACAGAAAGGCCGTCCATAGTGACCCTCCCAAGGAATGGATTGTGATTGATAACTGCATGTCGTTGAGCTTCACCTTCTGAGGAAATTCCAAGCATGAATTGTCCGTCATCTTCACGGACATCTGCAACAACTAGTCTTGCGCTATCTTCGCCAAATTCTGGTGTGATAAAAGTATAGAGCCATTGGTCACCGATTTGCCAATCAGGCAAAGCTAATTCATTTTCAGAGGTGTCACCAATGCCTAATACTGAAGAACCTTCATCAGTAACACATCCAGCAAGGCTGACTGTCAACATCAATAGCGACAGCAAGTAGGCACGCATGGTAGTCCGTGTATGACTTCTTTTGAAAGCCTAACGCTTCTAAGTTCTTCAAATTCTAATCAAAGAATACCTGTCTCATTCAACTTTCCAGTTCCAGCAAGTACAACTGCAACGATGGACATTAGTTTGATCAGAATGTTAAGAGAAGGACCTGAGGTATCCTTGAATGGGTCTCCGATTGTATCTCCAATAACTGCTGCATCGTGAGCATCATCGCCCTTCTTCGCACCTTCGATGTGGTCTTGTTCAATCGCTTTCTTTGCATTGTCCCAAGCACCACCGGCATTAGCCATGAATAGTGCCATTAGAACACCTGTAACAAGAGAACCTGCAAGCATTCCACCAAGGGCTTGTGTTCCAAGAACAAAACCAATAATCACTGGTGCTGAAATTGCTACAACACCTGGACCAATCATTTCTCTTAGAGCAGCCTGTGTAGAGATGTCGACACACTTCTTGGAATCTGGTTTGACACCTTCCTTACCCTCTAGAAGGCCGTCAATTTCTTTGAATTGTCTGCGGATTTCTACAACCATGTCGCCTGCAGCCTTACCAACTGAAGTCATTGTCATGGCAGCGACAACGAATGGCAGACCTCCACCTATTAGCAGACCGATTACGACCATTGGTGCTGTCAAATCCAGAGATGTCAAATCGTCGCCAACAGCAGTAGTATACGCTGCAAATAATGCCAGAGATGTTAGAGCAGCAGAACCGATAGCAAATCCTTTGCCGACCGCTGCTGTTGTGTTACCAATTGAATCTAGTTCGTCGGTAATTGCACGGACGTCGTCTCCAAGACCACTCATCTCTGCAATTCCACCAGCGTTATCTGCTACTGGACCGTAAGCATCGACTGTCATTGTAACACCAACTGTTGCTAGCATACCCATAGCAGCCATAGCAATACAATAAAGTCCAAGACCATCGATATCTTTGCCATCGCCAAGTTCTCCAAATTCATTGGCACCAAGTATACCAAGAGCGATTAAGACAACTGGAATGAATGTAGACATCATACCAACAGATAATCCGGCGATTGCATTTGTTGCTGGCCCTGTTTTGGACATCTCTCCAATGTGAGGAATTGCCTTTGTCTTGATTCCAAATACCGGTTCAATACCAGTGTAGTATTCAGTAACTAGACCAATCAGAATTCCAACTACGCTACCTAGAACAACAGAGTGCATTACACCGTATTCTACATCGATGTATCCCTGTTGAATAGCAGCATAACCGCCAATTGCGAATAAACCTGCACCGATGAAAGTAGTATTTCTTAGAGCAGCCGCTGGGTCTTTGCCATTCTTTAGGAAAGACATTGAGAAGACACCGATAATTGAAGCGGTGTATCCAATGAATCCTAGAAGGATTGGTAGAAGAACATAATCTGCAGCGTTAGTAAGTGATGCTCCTGTTTTGTCGGTGAATTCGTTAGCAATAATCATTGCAGCAATAATTGAACCGACAAATGATTCGAAGATATCTGCACCCATACCAGCAACATCACCGACGTTATCACCAACATTGTCAGCAATTACTCCTGGGTTTCTTGGGTCATCTTCTGGAATACCCGCTTCAACCTTGCCGACTAGATCTGCTCCAACGTCAGCAGCCTTGGTGTAAATACCGCCACCGACACGAGCGAAAAGAGCAATTGAAGATGCACCCATCCCAAACCCTGCAGCAGCCTGAATGTCAACTAGTCCAGTTCCTGAGGATGCTGCATCACCTGCACCAAGCCACCAAGCGATTAGTGAAATACCCAGAAGACCAAGTCCACCTACTGAAAGACCCATTACTGCACCACCGTTGTATGAAACGGCCAAAGCAGCAGGTTGTCCGCCACTCTTTGCAGCCATTGCAGTTCTTCCGTTTGCCGAAGTTGCTGCTCTCATACCAGAGAATCCAGCACCTACCGATGCTAGAGCACCAGCGAAGAATGCAATGGTGGTATCAGCCTCTCCACCGTTGAGGAACCATAGAAGAAGTCCGACAACTACTACGAAAATTCCAAGCACACGATACTCTGCCTTAAGGAAGGCCATTGCACCATCTTGTATCTCAGTAGTTATATCGGCAACAGTCTCGTTGTCAATTTTTACTTTGTTCACGCGCATGTACAGCATGAAAGCAATCAAAAGTCCAACAAGACCGGCTCCAGCTGCGATTAAGGGTATATTATCCATCATATAGAACACCTATTGAGCCGGCGACCAAAGAACCCCTCATAAGTGGTTCGCAGGATTTTATTGCAAAAAGGTTCATTGAGACACCATGTTTCTCAAGCGGAATGACGAATTTTAACCATTATAATCAAACATTTGAAGAATGACGACTCTAAGGGCCTATCATGGCGATAACTGCGGAGGACGTCCTCGCTGAGATAGGTCCTGTTCAAGAGGTACTAGATGCCCATGATGGTGTAGTAACCGTCCTTGATACCTCGGATGGTAACATAATGCTGTCCTTGGATGGAGGGTGTACCGGTTGTTCTTCCACCCCCATGACTGCTATGCAAATTTTTTATGCTCTAATGAAACTAGATACCGTTAATGATGTGATTTTTGTCAATGGAGAATTACCTGAATACATGAGGGATTTCATTAATCAAAAAATGGCTAAAGAAGCCTCTAACGCTAATTCTAGCGGAACTGATGACAGTCCCCGTGGCGAAATTATTTGATCATTCTTCCTCTTTCTTCTTGATGCTATGAGGATTAGCGCCAAACGAAACATTGGTCCCTCTAATGTTTAATCTTGCTGAAATCGCTAGAATAATGCACACCAATGAAAGTGGTTTAGGTAAATAGTTTGACCCCCACAGTGAACCTCCAGATAAGGAAAGCCACCACAAAACTATGGCAGCCAGAATCAAAGTTACTGCAATGGTATTTTGTGCCATAAGTTCTGCTTTTTCAGAGCGAGAGAATGTGGCAATAAAGGTAAAAATTATCGCAGAGAGGCCACACAGTGCCTCGGCCAAGTGTTCGATAAACACCGGATCGACACCTGCCATAGTGTTGCCAGCAGGTCGTGGTTCTTAAGCAATCGAGGGGCAAGGTTTGAGAAGTACCTCGCATCGTTTGGTACATGGCTGGTGGTGCGTTTGTTCTTCCTAAGGCTCGTCCCAGTGGACCGCCATTCTTCTCTCGTAACCAAGTTGCGCAAGCCCTCCATCAAGTCGCAGTGCTATTAGAACTGCAAGGAGCCAATGTTTTCCGTGTGCGTTCCTATCAAAATGCAAGTAGAATGCTGGGGGGACTAACCCAAGACCTCGGTGAATTGGTCGAATCTGGGGAATTGTTTCAATTAAAGGGTATTGGCAAAGGACTAGGCTCGGCATTGTCACAAGCGATTAGTGAAGGAATCTGGCCGGATGATTGGATTTCTTTACACAATGACACACCTGAAGGCCTAATAGAGATGCTTGGAATTCCTGGCCTAGGGCCGAAAAGAATCAAAATAATGAACCAAGAACTCGGTGTAGACTCAATCGCTACTCTTAGACAAGCGGCAGAAGACGATTCTATCGCCGCTTTGAAAGGATTTGGTGCAAAGTCTCAGCAAAGAATGCTGGATGGAATTGAATTACTCGCTCGCTTTAGGTCTAGACGAAGATTAGATGTCGGGCTAAAATATGGAGAGGCATTTGAACAGAAAATTGCTAAAATCCCGGGGGTACAAAAAGCCCAACTTGCGGGTAGTGCAAGGAGAAGAAAAGATACTATTGGTGACTTGGATATTGTTGTGGCGGTTCAAGATAAGGACAAAGAAAATGTGTCTAAAGCGATTCTAAGTCTGCCTGGTATCGCAGACATCAAAGGAGCAGGTGACTCTAAGATTAGTCTGATTTTGGATACAAGTATCTTTGATGAAAGTTTCTCAATAGGTCATATCGACCCGAATGTACTAAACGCAATAGGCGGTGATGACTACGAGCAACTTGAAGCCGGTGGAACTATCGACGCTCAAGTTAGATTGGTCAGTCTTGAAGTCTTCCCGTTCACTCTTGCATACTTCACCGGTAGTAAGGAACATAACATAGCCATGCGACAAAGGGCTATTGACAGGGGTCTGAGGCTAAGCGAATTTGGCTTGATTCCAGAAATAGAGGCCGGAGAATTGAAGGGAATGGCGGCGGCTAAATTTTCACTGCCAGCCGTTGATGAAATGCAAATTTATCAACATCTTGAACTCGACTGGGTAACTCCAGAACTGCGGGAGGACACCGGTGAAATCATCGCGGCTGAAACCTCTAACCTACCAAATTTAATTGTCCCAAATGAAATTAAAGGCGCATTACACAATCACACAACGCTGTCAGATGGGGAGGCAAGTCTTGAGCAAATGGCTGATGCTGCAAGGAAAATTGGGTGGAAATGGCTCGGAATAGCAGACCACTCCCCTTCTTTGAAGGTCGCTAATGGCGCAAGTGCAGAAGATTTACTAGCACAAGGTGAGGTTATTAAGCGATATAATTCAGAGTGGTCTGAACAAGGCGTGGATTTTAGATTATTTCACGGTGTTGAGTCTGATATTCTCGAAGGCGGTAAATTAGACCATCCTGATGATGTTTTATCACAAATTGATTACACAGTCGCATCAGTGCATGCTATGAATAAATGGAAAGGCAGAGACGAACAAACCAATACTGAAGAATTAATGACTTGTATTGACCATCAGGCGACTAAAATACTTGGACATCCTACCGGGCGAATATTGCAGGGCAGAGATGGTTATGAGGTCGATATGTATGGCATCATTGACTATATGTCTGATTACAATAATGATGGTGTTCTGAAGGCAGTTGAACTCAACGCTAGCCCTTACCGACTAGATCTTGATTGGCGATTATGTAAATACGCAAAAACGAAAAATGTCCCCGTTGTAATCAACCCTGACGCTCACTCGGTTAGAGGATTGGGCGACATTGTGTATGGAGTAATGGCTGCTAGAAAAGGATGGCTCGAATCTAGTGATGTACTAAATTCACTTAATGGTCAAGAATTAGCGACTATTCTAGAATAGAATCATTCATCATGGTCGGCGGATTACCTACACCATGCGAACGCTACGTACCCTGATAATGGGTGGAATGATGGTTCTTCCGGGGATGTTCCTAGCATTGGTTATTTGGTACATCGCAGGAGGAGAATCCGTCACTGAACCTTTGGAATCAATCATATGCAATGTGATTCCAATAACTTCTGTCGGGCTAGGGTTATTCTTCGGTTGGAAAACCGGCGGCGAATATGCTTAATTCGAGATGGAAGTTATGCAAACCGAATACTCAATTGATGATTGGGATTCAATAACTTCTCACTTTGAAACCATTTTTGGTAATTTAGGCGAAGTCGAACATACTGAAAGTTACATCCGCTTTTCTTCTTATAGTTCAGATGTGAAGACTAATATCAACATCAACAAAAGTGGTGATTTCGATGCCTCAATGCCACTTCATGGTGTTAAAGGGATGGTTAAACAGGTGATATTTACAGAAAATACAGTTCAACTAATTGGACAATCCTTGAATTATACTTATAGAATTCCTCCTGAGATTCTCAAAAGACGGTAGTAGTGATTGGTTTGAAGAGATTGGAGAAGGCGGAAAAAATAGCAGTAATGCTGGAAGATTTCTATCCAGAAACTCCTGTACCTTTAGACCATGAGAACACATTCCAACTGTTAATTGCAGTTCTGATGAGTGCCCAAACTACTGATCTTAAAGTCAATCAAGTGACACCCGCATTATTCAAGAAAGCCCCCAATGCAAAAGAAATGGCAGAATTAAAGGTTGAAACTATTCTTGAGGATATTCGTCAAGTTGGGCTCGCTCCAACCAAAGCCAAAAATATCCACAAATTGTCGAAAATATTGGTGGAAAAATATGATGGAGAAGTCCCTGAGGGTTTTGAACCACTAGAATCCTTGCCCGGAGTAGGGCACAAAACAGCCGGTGTGGTTATGGCTCAGGCATTCGGAGTTCCGGCATTTCCTATTGACACACATATTCACAGATTAGCCGCAAGATGGGGTCTGTCCAACGGAAAGAATGTCGAAAAAACTGAAAAGGATTTGAAAGCAGTGTTCCCAAAAGAATTGTGGAATAAATTACACCTGCAGATAATTTTCTTCGGAAGAGAATATTGTCCAGCCCGAAATCATGACCTTACGCAGTGTCCAATATGCTCATGGGCTGCTACCAAAAAAAGAATCAAACAAGAAGCAAGGCGTTGATTAGAAAATATCTATTCCGCTTGCTGCTAAATTGGTGATTACCAAAACTCCGCCGATAATTACAGTGACTCTAAGTGCCGTATGATGAGCATTTCCGTCATATCCTTCTCTAATTAATGAGTAACCAATCATTCCTAAAGCAACTGATTGCATAATCGAACCCAGTGCACCCAATGTTCCAACGAGTGAGTTATAACTTTCCAATGCGTCATCATAATCGTCTGTGTCCTTGTAATCGGAAGGAATTGGCTCGCCAGTAATATTTGGAATCTGATTTAGAACTGCTGCTGCAACTACGAGAATTACCCCCACCATCAACCACCTTTGGAATGAATAAGTACCGTACTTCTCTAAGAATTTAGGTTGCGGTTGATAGGCAGCCATCTGCTGTACATTTTGAGGTTGAGGGGTTATTGCTGGGGGCGGAGGAGTTGGTTGCATAAATTGCAGTTTTCAACCCAATCTATCAAGGTTTCTTATTAAACTGAAAATATTGACGATGCCGCGTCGAGAATTATAGCAGTCAACAGTGAAGTCAGTCCTGCAACCCATAGAAGATTTATCGATTGGCCTAGGGCGCTGGTGAATCCACCGCCACGAAGCCTAGTTGCAATCATTGAAACAGCGGCAACTTGAACTAAAATTAGAACTGATACCACGATTTTGAACATCCGTATATTTTCACCAACTGAACTGGAATCTTCCATTACAGGTAACGCGACACCACCTCCGAAATCTGAAAGTGCTGAAATATCGGTATCTGCTAGTCCACTAGCAACTCCAGCAATCGCATCGCCTAATTGAAGAACAATTGAAATTGTTACGTTCAAGCTGGTTACGCTGGCAATTAGTAAACCAATTGCAACACCCCACATAGTATTAGCAGAAAGTGAACGCCTGCGTCTAAGCGAAAGTAAACTACCTACCGAACGAGAGACCATTTCTGCGGTTTCCGCAGGCTTTCCAGATGACTGAGAACCTTCAATGTAAATCCTCATGTAGCGGGAAATCACCGAGGAATTTGTATCAGCATTGAAGTAGTCCCATGCTCTATCTGAATCGATTCTTGTGGAAAGTCTCTTTTCAAGCCTATCGATTGAATTATCCAGCATACCAAAATCAATTCCTCTGAGTGCTTTGATTGTCGCAGATGGTTCTGCTGAACGCGCTTGGGCTGTACCCCCTAAGGCTCTAATAAAATCAGGATATGTTTCATCGCGTCGTAAAACCTGTTTCTCTTCGCGAGTAACCATGAATGCTGGGATTAAAAGTGGCGACAGAGGAACTGCAAAAATAAGTAATCCAAACTTATCCCACTGGTCCGAAAGAGCTTCCCATGCCGAAATTACGGAAAAAAACATGACGACAGCTAAAAGTATTGATACGGCTCCTGATATGAGAAATGCTCTTCTAAAATTAATTCTAAACGGTGTATCCATTTCGTCTCTAGCAAAGGTTTGGTCTTCAGGTATTGTCGCTCTAAAAGCAAAAACCGCACCTATCTGAACAATTACAAAAATCAATCCAGCAAGCAGTAAAAATCGAATTCTACTGAACACTTCTATTGGGGTTGCATCAGGTGTACCTATTTCGAATAAGACTAGATGAATGCCAGCAATTACTAGAGCAAATAAGCCGGCTGAAATCAATGATACGTAAATTTCTTTGAGGGTATCAACAGATTCCAACCTAGTATCGTATAAAGTCGTATATTGTTCTGCAACTGTCTCTTGCTCCGCTCTCATAAACTCATCAATCGGTTGTCCTGCTTCAATCGAGAAAGCCATTCGATCGAGGAAGTCGGTCCATAGCGGACTAGGACTTTGCTGGGCAACAATTCTAGCCGCTTCTGGCAAAGATGTATGCCATTTATCGACAAGTGTCTCTATTCTTTTCACTTCGGATGCCAATTCACCATAGTCACTCATTTGCTTGAGGATATCGAAAATAGACTTTGCACCGACTTCTCCAAGAGATAAAATACCCATACGTGTGATGAACATATGCATTTCTTTTTCAATACGGGTAGCTGATTTTTGAACATCCAAAAGAGGATAGGAAAGCGCAGCAAGTGCAGAAAGAATTGGGAATACTAAAATCATCAAAAATCCAGCAAAACCTTGGAACAGGGCGCCTTCAGAAAATCCGCCTGTTAGTAGAATCAGAGTAACTGCGGTCACCAAGCCGAGTAACCCCGCTCCACCAACATATAGAACCAAGAATCTCAGAATAGGGATTTCCAAACGACGAATTGCCACTTGCCAAATTGGCATCCTATCCATTATTTCATCTCCTAACTATGATTGACTCCGGTCCATGTGTCTATTGCTCTATCAAAGGACTCAAAGCCATTATTGTAGTAAATTCCTAGTAAATCAAAGACGTCATCGTAGTGTGTCAAATCTCTATCCGCCATCTTGTCTAAGGCCGCTGCTCTTCGTAACATTTCATCATAAATATCACGCTTATTAGAAAAACCAGCCATTGCAGCAATCTTGTTTTCCAAAAGATGGCTTTGGAACATACCACGGAAGTAGTGCTTGTCTTTGACTGGGTCCCACTCGAACATACCACGAGTAAGGACACCGTCACTGTGTTTATTGTAACCAATAACTTCGTCAATTCCTGTTACACGTCGAGCAATTCCACCACCAGGTGCTTCGACCACTTCTTGGAAAATTGCGAAGTTCAAGTTATCGAAGAAACGAATTGGAACATTGATTGGGTCACCTGTAAATCTCTGAATCATCTTAACGATAGATGATGCGTGGAAAGTTGCAATAACCGGGTGACCTGTCTGCATCGCTTGGAATGCTGTCGCACCTTCAACACCACGAATTTCACCAATGATGATGTATCTTGGACGACTTCTCAGAGCCGCTTTCAAGAGGTCGAACATTTCAACTCTTGACTCTTCATTTTTAGAATCACGAGTGACAAGTCTCTGCCAAATCTTGTGCCTTACTTTAACCTCAGGAGTATCTTCTGCAGAATATATCTTTACATTGTGGTCAATAAATGGTAGAATAGCATTCAGAGTTGTTGTTTTACCAGAAGCCGTTTCTCCAGATACCAAAACAGACATACCATATTCAAGACAGATCCAGATATAAGCAGCAACTTGAGTAGAAATTGTGCCCCACTTGATGAGTTGAATAATTGAAATGGTTTCTTCGGCGAATTTACGAATAGTAAATGACGGACCTAGCATCGATACGTCATCGGAGAAAATAATGTTAATACGGGAACCATCCAGTAATGCACCGTCAATGATCGGTTTATTATCTGATACAGGACGACCAATACGCTCTGACATTGCCCTTAGATAGCGAGACAAAATCTCACGCTCTCTAAATCTAATATTTGAGGTGACCATTCCGAACACCTTGTGGTCCATGTGAATATGTTTGAGACCAACAGAGTGAATATCTTCCAGCATCTCATCTGAAAGAAGAGGTTCCAGTGGACCGTTTCTAATCAAATCTCTAATTACGATATATTGTAGTCTACTTCGCTGTTCATTCGATACAACCAAGCGCTTATCATCCATTCCAATCATTTCCCAGAAACGACCTTGACGTCTGACTGCTGAACCAACTTCAGTGTCTAAAATTGTGAATCTATCAATCATTTGTTCTAGAATATTTTCAAACTCACTATCTGTAGTGAATGTAGGGGCTGTTGGTGCTTCTTGTAGTAAAGTTTCGACCAGTTCCCTGCGGATATTTTCCTCTTCTTCGCTGAGTTGCGGTTCTAGTCCAAACCAAAGAATTTGTCCACCTTGACCATCTTCATCTTCTGGGGGTTCGTAAATGTGGATGAAAATAGGTTCTTTGGCTGCGTAAATTAAGTTAAACGGGCGCTCTTTTTTTGCGTCTCTATCTAGTGGCCCATAATACATAGGCCTCGAGCCGTATCTCGATTCAAAATCACGAACCCAATCACCTACATGGGGGAAAGCAGCCATTACGCTGTTGAGGTCTCCCTTTGCAAAACGTGGTTCATCTGCCATATTATCACCCCTCAACTAACCGCCGTAATATCAACGATGAAGCCCATACTAGGCTCTACACGCCATCCAACTGATGTTTGGACAGGTCCAGCCGCTCTAAGGAATCTAGTGACAACAATATTTCTCTTCAGGTCACCGCCAATAAGCGCCGTAGATAAATCAAGTACTACTTCTGCAGATGCTCGCATATTATGCAATAACTTGTGATCCATTTCATCTGGGTCAACGCAAAGCATTATTGAACGACCTTCAGCAGAAATCTTTCGCAATTTTTGCATCATTTCGAATCTTTGTGACTCATCAAGATTGTCAGGCATTAAAGCGCTGGCAGAATCTAAAATTACTACATCTGCATGATTGATCGCCTCACTGTCAAGAACTTCTTGAAGTCCGACCTCAAGTTTTGATTCAGCAATTGTACCAAAGCGACTGAATATCATCAAATGACCGTCTCTGATATGTTCGGTCACTCCATAACCAATTGATTCCATTTGTTCAATCCAACCACGAGTCGTAAGTTCGGTAGTAATTACTAGAATTTTAGTACCATTTTCCAACATACCATGAACAAATCTTTGAGCAATTAGTGATTTACCTGCTCCAACAACTCCTTGAAGAACAAAAAGTGAACGATTCGGTAATCTTAATCCCATAGTATCTGCTAATGAATCTGTTTCAACATCAAACGGGAAACCATCTTCTACTGGTTTGTGAGGAATAAATAATGGGTCATCTTCAGACTTCATTCAGTCTCACCTCCTCGCTTACTACTACTTCTCCAGAGTATCCGGCAACTAGAATTGAACTAGCAAAAATTGTTAGAGCAATGTCTTCATCATCGGCAAAATTCCAATCACCGCTAAGTTCGACCTCTAAAATCAGGCCTGATGCCCACTGTGCGCCCAGTCCGGGAACCACGCGTGAGCCTACATCTGCGTCAAGAATAATTTCACCATTTAATTGAATAAATAGTGAATCTTCATCTAGTTCATAATCTCCAATATTTTGCAGATAAAATGTTATTGTTTCATCAGTAGGATTAGAAATATCGTATTCTACATTAGATATGTCGCCAGCGAATGAAAAATCCGTCTTATAATCAGCTTCATCTTCTAAACGCTGTTGATCTATTGCAGAAGCCATTTCTCCCCATTGAGAGACTAAAACAGCGGAAACACTTCCAGCAACCAACAATGCTGTAGTCAGCAAAATGAATGATGATGCGCCTCCGTCTGCCATATTTACACCTCAATTTAAATTTCTAGCAATGTTAAAACCACTTGCTGATACTGCCATATTCTCAAAACTTGAAGGCGTATTGAACTGCCACTGTAGGTATGTCGTCTCACCAGAGTACCAATTTTTTGATACACCAGGGCCACCAAGAATAGATTCCATACTCTGTAATCTTTCACCGCCATCGAGGAAAAACCAAACCTCATTATACGGTAAAGTTACTGAGCCAGTATTGGTTACATTGGTATGGATCATCGAGCCCATAACTGCTTCTAAATCAGCAGGAGTTGCTACACCTGGTTGACCATCTACCTGAATATCAGGTAGAGGGGGAGTGGACGAGTAATTTCCGTGACTTGTGACTGTCACGCTAACTATTTCTCCCGTATTAGGGTCAACTGTAAAACTAGCAGCAAAACCGCCAGCACCAACAGTACTCAATGTTCCATTAACATACCCAGCGCCTGGATCAACGATATTCACGTCAATAATAGCACCTTCCCAAAAATCAGCATTTTCAATAACGAATGATGGCAAAGGGTCATTGGCCGAATCAAGAGTTTCTAGTGATGATTCTACTCTAAGATCTATTGCAGTAATTGCTAAAGCAAATACCACCATCATAGATGTACCCACTATCAAACCTCCTATTCCGACCGATGCGCCCATTTCATTCCTCTCCTCTAAGAGTTCTCACATCACGCCATGACGAAACTAGAGAAGAGAATGTCAGTAACTCTCGGTGTGAGAGATGGTCATTCAATGCCTCTTCTGTTTCACCAGGTGCTGCAAGTTGAACAATGGCTAGAACCGCATTGCCTTCTTCGCTAGTCAACATACCAGAATTTATCGCTTTCTGAGCAAAACTTACCGCAGCCATTCCAGACATATTGTCTAGAAGTAATGCCGCAATGGTTGGTGCTCCAACCTGATTAGCTTGGGTAGTTGGTCCGCTTGAAGGAGCAACTAAAAATGGATTAGCAGCCAAAGCCTGTGCTTCATATAGTTCAACTAATGGTGCTTCATCATCACCCTTGAGACGTTCAACGCCTCCAGTAACGATTACCTCTCCATCAGAAGTTACTATCTTATCACCGACTAAACTTTCTCCATCTTCATCACTAACGATAGGAATTCCATCCTCTCCAATCTTTGGAGCGCCAGGATTTATCGATATTCCTTCTTCAATGCGGACTTCAACCATCCTTAGAACGTCCTCGACCATATCGAGGCGACTACTGATCAGTCTTTCTAGTCCTGATGTATCTACTTGAGCATTAACAGTAGCAGGTGCAGCAGCAACAGGGTTCATAGTTGAAGCAACTGTTGGTACACTACCAATACTGTTCAATTTAGCTCTTGTAGGGCCAGGAGATATTGTCCAAGCATCTTCTTCACTTAGCTCCCCTTCTTCTGGAAGAGGGACTTGTTCAATGGCCACATTGGCCATGATTTTCAAGCGTTCTTCACTAAGTTCGGCGTCTGCATCTCTAATATTTCCTGAGTTATTTCCAAATGGCCAAGCCATTAGCAAACCTCCTTGCCGTCGAGAAAAAATCCTCAACAGCAAGCAACATCAGATAACTGGAGTCCCAGTATCAGCGCTGATAACATCAAGAGTTTCGAAAGTTGTACCGCCACTCTGTACGTGAATGAAGAGTTGAGCAGTACCGGATGCTGCAACTACAGCAGCAGCGTCACAAGTACCTGCTGCGATCAAAATCTTGTATGCATTTTGTGGGGTCATTGGAGATACTCCTGCACCGAACGCTGGAACAGATTGCAGTTGTACTTGTGCTTGTCCAAATGCATTTGCAGGAGCAGTTTGGCTATCTTCGTATCCAGCTGTACAGAACAATTGCCATGAGACAGATGTAGCAGCAATTGAATCACTGCCTGCAGCTAATCTCACATACAGAACGTAGTCATCGTTAGAATCTACGAAGCCTTGCATAATGGTTAATTTACCCGACAATTCATCAGAAGTATCATCGCCAGCAGTCTGTGCATTTTGTTGCAACTTTTCTGCAGTCTGAATAATTACTGCAGATGCAACCGCAGCAACTAATATTAGGGAGATAAAGACAATCATTGCGCCAATACCAATGGCGCCCCAAGTGTCATTTTCTTGTTCTAGATTGTCAGTTCTCATACTACCACCGTCCCCGCAGCGGTTGAAGCTCCGTAGGATAATACTTCATAAGTAAATCCTGAGTTTCCTGCCGCCAAAGTCAAAATATGGTTTTGGTTCGCTGTAGCACCGCAGTTAACCAAAGGCAGAGTTACTTGGTATTGATGTCCTGCAAGTGCAGGTCCTGTACCACCGCCAGTTGATACTGTGGCTGATGCGCCCAAATGACCTGCATCTGGGGTGTTCGCTGTGCACGTAATTGACCATGCTATTTGGTTGAATGCAATTGATTCAGACCCTGGGGCTAATTCCCAAGTCATTCTCAACCCACCACCATCAATAATAATGCTTAACGGCATTACTTTTGACGCCATTTGGTCTTTTGTTTGGTCACCAGTGGTTTGTGCATTCTGCTGCAATTTTTCAGCAGTCTGGATAATGACCGCTGAAGCCACTGCTGCTACAAGAATCAGCGCAATGAACACAATCATTGCACCAATACCCATCGCAGCGACGGTATCGCTTTGTTCGTTCTTTATTTCTTTATTATTTTTCATTTTTTTCACCTTTTTTGTTTTTTTTCTCGCCCCCCACTTTCGTGGGTGGAATATGATTTGGGCTAGGAGCGACCTCCTCTGCCCATGTCGATGGTTAGTTGCATTCTAATTACTGCAACCTCATCAGGGGATAGACGTTCCACGAATGGAACTTTTACCGTGGTGTAGCCAGGTGGCAGCCACGGTGTGAGTACAATATCTGATAGGGGTTCCATTGAGCGATTCTGTGCTCTAATTGTAACCATTACTTCTCCTGAACGCATTTCATATCCAGTAGAAACGGCAAGTTTTCTAGATAATGGGATTTCATCTGCTCCAAACCTGTCGTTTGATTTTATATTGAATCTCAGCGGCAAATTTCCCCCCGGTGCAATTATTGGTAAATCGACGGAACTAGGTTCAGAGAACCAACCTTCAGGGACTGGGGGAGAAAGTCGCATAGCCGGCATAGCAATTGGTCCATCGTTGATCAGTCTAACAAGTAGTACTCCAGTGTCGCCACCTGCTGGCCATCGAGTATCTACTCCGAGCCAAAAGTGTCTGAAGAAGAATGGGTTTAGGGTAGAAGTGTTCCCTCCAATCAAATCATCAACTAGATATTCTACTTCATTAGCCGCTTGACTGACATCTCCGATTTCAGCGGCTGAAGTAGCATTTCTTAGTCTCAAAAGAATATTTTCGACTTCTCCTCTCTCGACTTTCTTTTCGTTTAGAAGTCTGTGCAACATTGCAATACTTCTCCTAAGGTAAAGAACATCTTCTTCTAAATTAACCAAAGCCTGTTCGGCTTTGACAACGCTATTTTTAGCACGGCCCAGTTTGTGAAGAGATAGGTACTTCTTAGCTTCCATTATGTCAATCTCGGTGGCAGCCAATGAATTCGTGTCATCGCCGACCATACTCTGGACAATATTTTCTAATTGCGTGGAAGCAGTGCGGATTTCTCTAGAGGATTGCTCTGTTGAGGGGGTAGAATTAGTGGCTTCCGACTCAACAGGTGCCTCATCGACTTCAGCACTCTCATTAACAGGTTCGGATTCTACAGGTACTTCTTCGACCACTAAGTCTTCTTCCTCCATTTCTGGTTCGGGTGTTGAGTATAACTGGTCAAATTCAATTGCATCGTCATCAATCACTTCTTCGATATCAGCAACCATACTAGGCAATGGGTTGGTATACAATTCTCCAAATTCGATAGTATCTTCCTCGGAGTCTTGACCCGGAATGGCAATGTCATCCACGTCGATTTCATCGACATTATCATCAGGCATCATCTCTCACCTCCTCATCACCAAGAATACCTTCCATACTCATATTTTCAAACAAATTTGAGTCGCTGTCTGTCGGTTCATCAAATATTTCGCTTAAGTCAATACCATCATTGGCCAAGTCATTGAGTAGTCGTGCTGGATCGCTTAAGTCTCTTTCAATTCGAGTGGCCTTGATTTCAATATCAGTCAAACGTCCATAAATTCCACCGTAAAGCGAATCTGCTCTACGAACCAAAAACCATACCCCCAATGTTACGATGACCACATAGCCTGCTAACGATATGAGGTTAGATTTATCCATTTCAAGTTGCGGAGGAATTCCAATTACTACGGCTAACATACCGAATAGCGGTAGGGACAGAATTACTCTCAATTGACGTCGGCTATCAGCGAGGGCTTGGAAATGGTCGGCATATAATGTCGAAACACCCTTCCTCGCTCGTTGATAATCTTCATGGATTAAGCGGAATTCGTCAGTACTGTTCCACGCCATGCGCCAAACAGTTAGTGCTGCGACGAATAGAACCATTGGCCCCCAAAATAATACATTGATTAAGTGGAAAGCAAAACCTAATCCTAAAATTCCGGAGTAAACTGCGAAGAGTCTGAATTTTTCATTTTGCCCTGTCAATCTACCCAAAACCAATGATAGTAATGTGAATATGATGAAAGCAACAAAGCTAGATGATTGGTCTGGTGACCACGAGTAAACCTCATCTTCATACACTAGCCTATCATTGCCGACAACATTCTTTGTCAAAAACGGGGCATTTATTTCAACAACGCAAGTTCCATCGATAGACTGAGCCCACCAATCGATTTTGTTGGTGGTTAATTCCCACTGCACCGTAGTCTCATTTCCAGGTCCCAGTTGGACAATCGGATCAGGTGAAGAATTAATCGTCGAACCAGAGCAATCCGCTGATACTTCGAAAATTAACGCTTTTGCTGTTCCTTCGTTTCTAATAACCGCACTCAATGTTGAGTCTGAACCCTCTTGTAGTGTACCTTCGCTAATCCAAACCCGCTTAACTGTGGGGTCAGCGTAAACATCTAATTCAAATTTGAAAATCTCTTCATCAAAAACCGAATAGCCTGCATTTTCTGTAGGATGGAATAATCTAAATTTCAACTCCCAGCCATCTTCGGTGATAATATCCTGCTTGTTTGGCATGTCTACAGAAATGGTAATCAGTTTAGGATTCCATGCCTCGGTCATAGGTAGTGTAAATCTAGATTCGGGTCCTGAACTGGTAAGGCCGCAATCAACATTGATTAGTGGTAATGGGTAACTTGAAACTGAACCGTTCACTTCTTCGACCTGTAGGGTAAACGACCATGGGTAATTAGCCTCATCTAGGCCATTAGAATCGAAGTCAAACAGCCTAGTGGCTTGGCATAATTCAAATTCATATTGCACAGAGGTTGATGCACCACGAGGTATATGGGAATACATCATATTGACATCGACTAATTGGTTGTTATCTTCTGGCGGTTTCAAAGTATAGTCATTTATCTTGAAGAATCTAGACATGACCAAAGTAGTATTGAGATATTCAACGCCTTCAACGGAACTATCTTGTGGAGTAAGTGTGACTACAAGGTATGCTTTTAGGTCGATGTCTGGACTTATCTCTTCTCCGATAATTTCGAAAGTAAAGCTAGTATTTTGGTTTCGCTTTAACTCCAACGCACTAGGGCCATTAACTAAACTCCATTCATTGCTATAAGTAACGAACCCAGGTTTGAAAATTTCATAATTCAAGTCTACTGTTACGTCTTTGTTACCGACGTTTACAACTGTCGCTTCCCATGTCCTGTTGGATTGTCTACTGAATTTAACCTCCATGGGCCATTCTTTCACATCTAGCATAAACATTGGAGATACAACCAATTTTACATTTGTAATTCCGGCGGTGATGTTGGTGGAAGGGTAGGCTAAACGAATGGTTAAATTATGCATTGAACCATCTTCTAGACCGTCTCCTTCATCTAAATCAGGAACTACAACTGTTACGCTTCCCTGAATTACTTCGTCTTTTATCAGGGTCATTGATTGAGATTCTGGAACCACTTCCCAGCCGCCTTCAACACTTGCTTCAACGTTGAAAGTTTCAGCCAAATTACCAAGATTAGTCACAGTGAAGTTGACTATCTGCTCCTGCCCAGGTAACACTCCCATTTGTGAAGGGGCTTCGATGTCAAGAGAACGCTGTTCGCTAACATTGGCTACAATATTTGCTGAAAGATTGACGCCTGTATCGGTAGAAACCCAAACTGTAGCCATGTAGAATGAGTCGGAATCTGCTTCAACATCTGCACTCATTCTAACCTTAATTGAGTCTTCAAACCCAGGGGCAATGAGAATTTCATTGGGGGTCTCAAGGGTAAATTCGACATCGCCTGCTTGAGAATCGTCGAGCCAAATGGAGTAAGTTGCCGGAGCATTACCTGTGTTAGTGACATATACTCTAGTCAGCGGAGTTTCCATTTGTGATGCGTTAATCGGTACTGTTTGATTGGAAGGTGCGAGTGTAGCATTGATGAATGGACCAACTCTTACATTAACGGTTTCAACAGCGATTAACATACCAGTATCGCCGTCTTCAATCTTGACGTTAATTGGTTGAATAGTATAAGCGGATGCGAAAGGATCGGTAGTCACCTTCAATGTAAAACTAGTAATGTGGGCATTTCCGTAATTACCTTCCGATGTGTAGTCAGCCACATCAGCAGGTAGGTCAGTGATGATATTGGACTCCGCAGTAGTGGTATTGACAGATGTTTTCCAACCATCTGGCAAGTCATCTAGAATAGACAGACGATATGATGTAAGGTCATTTCCTGTGTTTGCAAAGCCCAATAGGAGGGACTTTTCGACCCCTAGAGGGACGTCGAATGGACCTACATCTAAAATTTCAGCACCTTGTACGGAAGGTACTCCAATAGTCATCTCACGAGTAACCGGTGAGACCAACACATTGGGTATCGCAGGACCATTTAGAGTAGGAGTGGCGGTTACTGAAACAGTGATGGTCCCAGCCAATGGGTAATCACCCCTTGGCCCTTGAATGCCCAATGAAGCAACACCGACATCACCCAAATTCAAACCTGAAAAGGTACCAGGGGATGCTGTTGCATTCCAGCGATCCGATTCAGAGAAGCCTCCACTGCTCAATGGTTCAAAAGAGATGTTATCTGCTATTAGGGTGGTGTCAACAGTATTAGTTAGGCTACCGTCTAAGTTGTGCCTAACTTGAACTTCTAGAGGCATCGGAATGTCGACTCCAGTTCCAAGTTGAGCTGCTGAAACATTTTCCACGCCTAGTTGTATGTGTTGACCGTTCAAACCGGGGTCGACCACAATGACCGGCCTGACCTCAACCGGGCTGAAGGAAATTGATGGCAATCCACCGTTGATAGGGACTGCCTGAACCCATAGATTTAGTACATCTCCCGCTCTGTTAAACTCACTAAGGTCAAGCGGCATTTGTATTGGAGGCACGGTGACGGATACATCAAAATCTAGACTTTCGGTTTCGTTTATCAATGGAGTTTCATCACTTGAAAGGGATATTTCCCAATTCTTTGCATCTGCAGATAATCCCGAACTGAGTAAAAATGAACCGGGAATATTACCAGTATTAGTGATAGAAGCGCTAAAATTAACAGTCGCTCCGGGAGTGACTAAAGTTGATGTAGAGGGCATGGTAATCGTAGCTTGATATAATTCTCCAGCCATAACTCTGGCCGAGGTTGAAAGTGTATATGGAGGGGGGTCCGGGTCATTTTGAGATGTCAATACAAGTGTAATCGTGTCAATCAGCGATCTTGATGCTGATGCAGGTACCGTAACTGGAACTGAAATCGTGTCACTAACGCCAGGTCCGATAACCGATGTTTCAGTCAGGCCAGTTGCGTCTTCCCAACCTAGAACGCTAGAAATTGCAATACTAAATCTATCATTTGATTGACCATTGTTGGTCACGATGAATGTTAGTGAGGTAGTCAAACCTGGTTCAGTAGTTCTGTCAGCAGGAGTGGATAATTCCGCAATGAAATCCGAAAATTCGATGTTCATCTGTTGAGTAAGAACCTTATCGGTCCAGACACCAGTGCCGTTGTAAATCATAGATGCAGTTAATTCCCAAACACCCGTCATAAGTCCGCTGTTGAACGATGTTGATAGATTGTAACTTACAGCAGGAACGTGGAGTGAGCCAGGGGGCAAGATAACTTCGCCCGACCAAAAAGTCAGAACATTTGCAGGGTTTGCGACTTCTTCAAATGACAGTTCAAATACCGCTGAGATATCTCTCACGCCGTTATTGATAACGGTGGCATTGAAGGTTTGTGCACCGTTTTCGATACGAGTAATTGATGAACCACCGGTCGGTTGAGGAATGGAATGTTCGAGCAGCGAACCTTTTAGGAACGGTGGACTTGAAACATTGAAATCCAATCTTCGCGCATCATTGGCCGGGTTTGAATCTGAAGATGATGGTGCCGGAGCGACTCTAGCAAACAGGGTTTGGAGATCCCCTGGAGATGCGGTCCACGCTATAGCCACGGGTGATGCCACAGTAGAACCGCCTAGCGAGTTAATACTAGCAGAGCCGACTATGGTTTCACCGGCAGTAGGCGAGCCGCGGTGCACCAATGAAACGATTGCAGAGCCAGTGTCTGAACCAGAATTGCCGACAACTATTCTTGCAACATGTGTATTATTTTCCACGAAAATTTGCGAACCGTCTTGTACTGACCCTGCGCCATCTAAAGTGAACGAGACTATTGTGAAATCTGGTGCTGCTCTTGCCGATGTTTCGCCGCTAGAGGATATAACTGGGGAAATAACCGGTGCTAAAAATAGAAAAATTAGCAATGAAGCCAGTGAGATGCTGGACTTATTATTATGCAGAAACACCACCTCCTGGGGCTTCAAAGCTATCGATGTTAACTTTCTTACCTTGGCGTTTCCATTGAGCGAGAAGTTGCGCTAGTAAGCGTTCATGCTCCAAGTCGGTGATTCCCAATCTTCTACGCTCTTCCCAAAGAAGTAGTTGCTCAGTCCTTGTCAAGAGCGCATCTCGCAAATATAATTCCAGAGTTCGACGATAGGCGTCTCGGTCGGAAATAGCGTAAACTATAGTGTCCCCTGGCAGTTGGTCTGCCCTGTTTTGGATGATATTGCCTAGTGTTAAAGCCTCGTCGTAAGATAGGTTACGTTTATCCAACTCTGCTTGTATGTTACTTGCGATTTCTTGGAGTTCGTACTTACCAGGAGCCCGTTGGATTTGCTTGAATAGTCGGCGAGCCCTTCTAGACATCCGTAGGCCGACCATGACATGTCCTTGAACTAGGCAGTTAAAGAAAGAATCGGTATAAAACACGCCATTAACCCACGATGCAAGGTTTTTTATTCAGTTTGCATAAAAGACACACACAGGCTCTGAAAGGCCCCGAATATACCAAAATATTAGAGTATTTTTGATAAAAAAATAAAATTTAATCTTGTGTGGATGAATGCAACCTTTGATGAGTAAGTTCCAGCAGCAAAACACATGTCCGAAACAATTACCTTAGAAGTTGGCCAACCTGCACCACGTTTTTCTTGCCTTGACTCGCTGGGCGAAAAACATGATCTCGAGTCTTACATGAATCAAGGCAAATCAGTGATATTGTATTTCTACCCAAGAGACTCCACCCCGGGTTGCACTACACAGGCTTGTGATTTTAGAGATTCGATGTCACGGCTTAGCAAGGATGACTACATCGTATTAGGGGTCTCGAAGGATTCTGCAAAATCTCATGACAAGTTCATTGCAAAACAAGAGCTAAATTTTCCGCTATTGATGGACGAAGACGGAGCATTACACGAAGCATTTGGGACATGGCGTCTAAAGAAAAACTATGGGAGAGAGTACATGGGATGTGCCCGTTCTACTTTTGTGGTAGGCCCTGAAGGAAATATCGAATGGTGCAGATACAATGTCAAGGCCAAGGGTCATGTCGAAATGTTGACCAGAGAATTGGGAATCCAATAAGGTGATTACATGGCGGAAGAAGTACCGCAACAAAGCAACCGAATTGTGCTTGGAAAAGATAGTGTTGCATGGGCCCCATGCATGCTAGGTGAAAACCTAATTCACGGTAAAAATTGTTCGATTGGTTCTTTAGCACACATCGGACGTGATGTTACTATGGGTGATGATTGTCGAATTCAGGGCAGCGCATATATTGCGGATGGATGCACTCTAGGCGATGGAGTGTTTGTCGGACCAAATGCTACCTTACTCAACGACAAATATCCACCGTCTGGAAATTCAAAATACTGGAAACCGGTAATTGTAGAGTCAAATGCTGTAATTGGAGGTGGCTCGACGATTGTTCCAGGCTGTATAATCGGTAAATCATCAGTGCTCGGTGCCGGCTCTGTCCTGACAAAAGATCTACCTGAGAGTCAGGTATGGGCAGGTAACCCTGCAACGTTTGTAATGAGCCGTTCAGAATATGAATCAAAAAGAGAAACTAATGGGGAGTGAAAAAATGGATAGAAAAGGTGCAGTTGCTGACTTTCTTCAAAGATGTATCGAATACACTGATGCCTCAATTCAGCGCAAGAAAGCGCGTGGTGAGCATGAAGAAATCGCAGCATGGGAATCATATCGAGAATTTACAGAGCACGCTTTGATGGAAATCAACAACGGCAAATTAGACCCTTGGTTTGAATCTGAAGAAAGCGGCAAATTGACAGAACCCAAAAGAATTGACGTTGATAGTTTACCTC
>CEWG01055928.1_pt1 | contig 27293 bp, 22 predicted proteins | sample 361411 | NCBI WGS metagenome assembly CEWG01 (sample SAMEA2622173, study PRJEB7988) | marine metagenome | biome: marine biome (ENVO:00000447); feature: surface water layer (ENVO:00002042); material: "saline water (ENVO:00002010), including plankton (ENVO:xxxxxxxx)" | depth 5 m | reverse complement strand
CTAACGACCGTGCAACACCATATATCTGTGGTGGACAAATGGGTCTAAATATCGGATATAGAAAACGAGTCATAATAAAGCGTAACGCAGCGGGGTATCGATGGGGATACTGATGAGTACAGCCTTTGTTTTATTCAAATGTCAACCACAAAGGGAGTTAGAAGTATACCTGGCACTATTGGAAATCGACGGTGTAAGTGAGACTCATGTCGCGTATGGAGAATATGATCTTGTAGCAAGAATTGATTTTGAAGATGAGAAGGAAATGGCGAAAATTCTGGTCGGTAACATGCGGTCAATTGCCGGAGTGCAAAAGACAGAAACTCTAATTGCAGTGGAGGCCTAAAATGGCTGTTGGATTTATTCTTATAACAACCGACCCAGGTTGGGAAATCAAGGTAAGAGAAGAGGTAAGTAAGATAGATTGTGTTAAAGGTCAATGGATAGTTTTTGGGAATCACGACCTTTTTGTCAAAGTAGAGGCAGAAAATGAATCTGACCTTACACATTGCATTGTACAAGAAATCCGTGTGATTGAAGGGATTTATGAAACAAGGACGTTAATTGGTGCTGAAATTTAGTTATATCGATTTTGTCAGTTCTTCCAATAATTCATTTGCTGCTTCGTTACATTCAGCTGCGCGGAAACGGTGTATTGCTTCCTGCCAATAAGATAGACGATGCGTCGGATCAATTACACCTCTCCAATACCAGCATTGAGCACTTAATCGTCGATATGCTCCTGCATCCTCTCTTAATGGATATTCAAATAATTTTTCATGAGATTCTATTAACCAATCCGGAAAATCTGGCTTTGTAAAATCTAATGCATGGTGAATCATGCTTATTTTTTTAAACTGATCTGAACAATTTTCAATAAAGTTGCGTGTAGAATCTAAGACTAAATTTGATAGTTCCGGAGTGTTAGATATTGCTAATCTTGCTCTGAGATCCAGCATCAACAGGTATTGTTCATTATCAGATAGTAAATTTTCTAATTCTGTTCTTGATTGAGATGCAAGTGTCATGTCTTTAATTTCCAATGCTATCGAATGTTTCAACAAATTTAATGCTAGTTCTGCGGTTGAGCGATCGTTGTCTGATATATCTTTTAAATCTAGATTGTTGATTTCTAAGAGTATATCTTTTGCTAAATGTTTATTTATTTTTCTCGGTAGTCTATCATCAAATTTCCTCACTAATGTAGAAATTTTGAGTCTGATTTGTTCTCTAGGTAAAAGAAGTTTCAGGCATGATTCTTCAAATTCTATTGCAGACTTTATATCTCCTTTACTTCTAAATAGCCGAGCCATCCGGAGTTTTTTTTGAGGACTATCATGTATGTTCCTTAAATGATTTTCAACAACCTCTAATTCTGCTCTTTCAAATGCTATATCGACTGCCTTTATTCGTAGATTATCATCGTCTTTAATTCTTATAGCATCTTCAATTAATAGCGCCGCAGCGGCACTGTTTTCTTTAGAGATTGACGATATACTTTTAATTAACGATAAACTTTCAAAATTATTGGAATTAACCCTATGATATGTTTCAATCCAACGAGCATTTTCTCCTTTTAATTCAGTCCAGTGTTTTACAGCATTTTGATGCATCTCCTGCTTTTGTTTTTGAGACCAAAAAGAACGACGAACATTTCTGATTAAATGATGAGGTTCTGATTTATTTCCAAACCAACGTAAGATCGCTGAATTGTCTAGTTCCATAATTCCATTCCGAACATTTATTTGATTTTCCTCTAGAGGTATGGGGCTCAGACTTAGTTCATCTAATGTTGAAACTGCATCGTCCGATAATTTACTAATTACATTAGATTTCACAAACTCTTGAACCGCTTCGACTTCCGCAGGCAAATCACTTTCAGGATTCCAAAGGTGTAATGCAAGAGGATGTCCTCCTAGTGCTTTAACAACCTCTGAAGCAGTTTCTCGGTCTATTTCATCGGGTAGTAGATTTTTACCGTCAATTTCATCCAAACCTTGTAAACGATATTCAGAAAATCCATCTATATCATGGAAGGGGTTCGGAGAGCGAACTATAACTAGTATTACACATTTGCCATTTTTTAGCAAATTGATCAATGCGGCTACACTTTCGATATGTCTAGAATGTATTTCTTGAATTTCATCAATAATAAGTAAATTTTTATTTTTATCGCAGTATGAACTTAAAGCATTTATATTTCGAAGAGATTTATTATCTGTCCATTGAAAAGCAATATTGGATATGTCTGTATTTGAATAACAAGTAGCCCACCTTACTGTCCAACCTAAATCAAGAAAGTTCGGAACTAAATTTCTAGCAAGACTTGTTTTACCGATTCCGGGGAGACCGCTCAAAAAAATACTGTTTCCTTCATTGATCAATTCAGTCAAATTATCCTTATCAGTGTCTCGACCAAATAATCTAGAAAGGTCGGGAATCTGTCCGAAGGACTTGCCAGACTTGATTGGAATAATATTTTCAAACATAGAAACTTTTTTCCTTCCTTCAGAGGTAATATGAACCACCTTCCTTTTTCTTGATCCACCACCAATAACATGAGCGATTCTGATAAAAATTAAGCCTTCGGTTTCAAGTCTAGTCAATGGTTTATGTAATGAAGAACGGACAAGACCGAGAGAGTTTGCAAGACCCGGTAACGAAATCGCTCTTGGTACATCCCAACTATCTTCCAATGATTCACCAAATTCTGAAAGTCGAACCAGAATTCCTCTCTCAGTGTCGCTGAACATGACACTCGACTAGGTCTAGGGTTCATTGCCATTCACCTATTCCGTTCAGGTAATATGCCACTCGATGGGGGCCGAATTGATTTTCCAAACAAGCCCGGAGTATATCTTTTCAAGCGAAAAAATGAACGTGTTCTATATGTCGGTAAGGCAAATAATCTAAAAGAAAGAGTAAAATCTTATTTTTTGAAAAATCCCGACAGAAAAATGATACCAGAACTTGTGACAAATTCAGAAAAAATCGATTTTATTGTTACCCAAAATCCTAATGAAGCTCTGGTTCTTGAAAGAAATTTAATTAGGAAGCATAAACCAAAATACAATTCTAGATTAAAAGACGATAAATCCTACCCTTTCATATCATTGACAAATGAAAAATACCCGAGGATTGTCTACACTAGAACGCCATCAGATAAGGATAAACGTTGGGGACCTTTTCCAGATGCAGGTGCCGCAAAAAGGGTAATTCAATTATTGAGGAGGCAGTTTGGAATCAGAGATAAAGATTGTAACGGAAAAGATGGTTGTTTTGCAAGACATATCGGTCTTTGCAAAGGGCCATGTATCGACCCGGAAGGATATCCTGAGATTGTGAAAATGGTTTCGAGTGTTCTAGACGGTAACGCGGGAAAATTAATTCAAAAACTAAATATTGAAATGGATAAATACTCAAAAGAACTTGAATACGAAAAAGCAGCAGAGATTAGAGATATAATCGCTTCTATTCAAGTCACTTTATCACAACAAATAATTAATTCTAGATTCTATCAAGACTGTGATGCAATAGGGTTCTCACAAAGAGATGATTTTGCTGTAGTGGTTATTCTCCATGCCAAAGAAGGTATAATTCAAGGAGAAGTAAATTATCCATTAATTCACAAAGGAGATATTGCCGAATCCGTGTCTTTAGTATTATCAGAACATTATTCAGAACGGAAACCACCTAAAACAATTTTATTACCCACGCCAATAACTAAGGTAATGCAAGAATGGTTGTCCACTAGAAAAGGAAAGAAAGTTGATGCGAAAGTACCCATGAGGGGAGAACTCGCAAAGTTACAAAAGATGGCCACTAAGAATGCAGAAATTCAAGTTGTCAGACAAAAAAATATACACTCTGGAAATTTAGAAAAAATGGCTGCAGATGACGGAGCAAAATTGTTGGCAATGCAGTCTCTAGATCATATTGTTTGCTTCGATATGGCACAGCTACAAGGAAGTGAAAGAGTTGGCGCTTCTGTAGTTTTTAGGGCAGGCAGACCTTCAAAAAAAGAATACAGAACATATAGAGTTAAAACAGATGTAATAGATGATTTAAGAATGATGTCAGAGGTTGTTGAAAGGTGGATAAAAAGACAAGATGAATGGCCAGATTTACTTTTACTTGATGGAGGAAAAACTCATCTCGATAAGATAAATGATATGCTAAAAAATCATAATCTAGAAGACGTCTTTTCCGTTGCTGCATTAGCTAAAAAGGAAGAAACAATATTCCGTAAAGGAAAGGAACCAATTAAAATTGATAGGAGGGGGAGAGTTTTAATTCACTCGAGAGATGAAGCACATAGATTTGTCAACAAATTTCACAGACAGAGAAGAGGGAAAAATACTTTAAGAAACCCACTGGAAAATATAAATGGTCTTGGAGCGAAAAAAATACAATCACTGATGGTTCATTTTGGAGGCTATAAAAATATAAAATTTGCAACCGTGGAAGAGTTACAAAAAGTTCCAGGTATAGGCAAAGAAATGTCAGAGAAAATTTATCGTGAGTTAATCTGATTTAGAATCATCCCACCAATTATCTCTTGCCTTAACATCGCTATTTTCAATTTCAAAATATGATTCGCTTGTAACAACCTCAGGAGAATTCATCGAGCCAAATACTTCAATCGCTGCTACTTCTGTTAACTCAGTTTGTAACAATTCTTCTTCTTTTATTTTCAAGGATTTCTTTTCTTTTTTTCTTCTGATTGAATTACCTATGACTAAAGATGATAATAACACCATTATAATAGAATAAGGGATTAACTCAACAAAAATAAATGACCAACTATACTCAAGATTATAGGTTACTAAATCAGAATTCTTCTTACAATCATACCAAGTCAGTGAATCTGGGCATATTGGAGTGAGGTAAGTAAGAACCTGCCTACCTTCGATTTCAGTGAGATTTCCAAGATCATTAGCACTATCAAAAGATGAAAACCTAATCTCATCTGACATATGGATAATTATTAACGCTGATGTACGAACTGTACCAAAAACCGTATACTCCATAATTGGGAAAATTTGTTGTTGCATCTGTGAGTTTTCAAAGGTAATTCCATAGTCGCTTGTGATTGGATTTCCAAATGGCCACTCTAACACGTTTTGATAAGAAGCGTATGATGTTTTATGAATGTCAAGATTGATCTGATCATCGACATTGGAGATGCTCATTTCCGCGTTTTTTATGGACGCGTAAAAATTGATTGGGTTTAGGTCACTGGGAACTATTGTTTCTGGAATTTGATAATTTTCTACATTAAATCGAAATGGGGTACTAATCATGTTTGCATTTAGTTCAAATTTTCCAAAACCCAAGTCCAATGGGAAACTAGAAATCTCATTGTCTTTTATTACCGCTGGAAATATATCATTTAGGTCCTCTGCAAATTGGGCCATCCCTTTATTTGATATTGTTAGGTTTATTTCATTCCCATTTCCAAAATCTATAGTGGATTTAAGGTCAGACCCTCCTAATAATCCTCCACCATCACTAATTTGATTAGCGGAGGACAGACTTTTCCTATCACCAATCGCAATGGCTCTCATAATCAAATCAGACGGTATTGGATGTATCTCAATATTATCTTCACCCAAATCAAGATCCAATCTATGGATTGAAAAGGTCAATTCGGCATCAAAATCAATATTAATTTCCCCACTTAGTTCATTTATTGCAATATTTTCGATATAGAATTCTACTTTAGACGTAAAGCATGTAGTTTGTTTAGATGAGCAAATCAAGTCATCTGATGAGTCTTCACACGGGTCTGAAAACAAACAAATTGGGTGTTGCCAATCAAAGACTCTTGTGCCTCTAAATCCAGATTCAAATATTTGATCTTCATGAAATAATGAATGAATTTTTATCAGGTTATCTTCTTCACTGGTGGAGCGAATCCACTCAGGAAGTAGTAATTCTAAATTTATATTTGTATCTGGGAAATCTACTGGTAATATGTTTTGCAACCACTTCGAGTTAGCTGAAAAATCAACTTCTATAATGCTCATTAATGCCGCGAGATCTGCATCATTTGCTACAGAAAAATCCAAACTAGAAAATTCTCCCAGACTAGAACCTAGCATGTTTTGAATTATGTTAGTCATTTGAACCTGAACCGGCTGAGAAAATGATTCAATATAGACTGGATTGTCACCGGACATAGGTGTATCGCTTTCTAGACAATATCTGACTTCTAATATTTCATCACAGGTTTCATCACTTTGATGTCTAAAATCTAGACCTCCAAACCCATCTGATTCAGAAAATACTGGTGTGGTGAAAATGATTTCTGTATCAAATAATTCAGAAATTCCAGCAGAAAGTGAATCGATTGGAATACCCTGAAGTAAAACAGATAAATCTTCTTCCAATTCATAATCAAGCATTCTGATCCCATCGGCTGTCACTACAGGAATATTCATATCATCTTCTTCAAAATTTACCAACCAATCATCCAAAGTATTCGAATCAAGGTAATGTATTGAAAATACGATTTCAATTTCCGTATTAATCGAGTCTCTGGCATCTATTAATACATCTATTGAAATAGACGGCTGATGATTTTCTACTGAAAATACTGGTGTTGTATCTCTGTTCCTTATCCTCAAAATTAAATCCTCTGAAAGGTTTAAATTTATATTTTCTGAATTAGTATTATCTAAAGACAAGTGACCATATTTTTGAGGTAGTTGGTTTGGGATATCTAAATCAAGTAGAATGCCAGGACTATTTACTTCATACACTGTTGAATATTCAGGTGGAATGACTGTCAACTCAACATAATGGCCAGGTAATGCTTTAGCATTAAATGATGATTCAACGTCTCCGCCCATCAATAAAAGCCCTCTGATTATTCTGTCTAAATCTCCAGTATTCGGTTTAATACCTATTGTATCTGGATTTAAACTTAACATAAATACGCCTCTAAAGCATAGGGGAGGATAAAATGGATTATTTGTCAGACTATTTATTTCATCTATTGAATCTAAAGAATTATCATATGTGCATTGTAAATCCTCAATAGATGAAAAATCCATAGCCGAAATGGTATTCAAAAGTGAGTCCTCTGTGTAATCAAAATTATCCTCAATGTACTCTCTCATATTTGTTTGAATTAAAGAAATTAATTTCTCCTCAACTGTGAATCCATTTCTTTCAAGATCAAGATAATTTCTTATGTAATCGGCAGGAACACCATCCTCTAGACTACTGTCTCCCTCTAGTTCTAGATCTTCAAGATCTAAATCAGATCGGGCTATTTCATGAATTGCGGTAGATATTGTTAAGGAAACGCTATCTGCGTTAACCACGTTGACTTTGATTAATGATTTAATCCATTCACTAGAGGTTGATCCATCGAGATAAGATTGGTAATCGTCACATACTCCATTCTGACTGTTCCATGTAGAACAAATGTCATTTTCAACTTCAGGTTCTCCTGGAGGAGGGGCGGCAGAAGAAATTGGTAATATAAGCAAGATAACCAATATCACTGCTACCCGCTGCATAAGTAGAGGGAATCAGCCATATACCATAAGTCTGAATCTATAATGCTTCTCGGAACCACTAATGAGCGGGGGGAATCCGAGTTTTCGACTCAGAGAAAATATTCGCTCTATTCTACTCACAAAGGGTCTAGATGACAAAAAAATAGATGAATATTTAGATGATATTCCAAGACGATGGGAAAAATTCGATGACATAGCCATAATCCCATACTCATCTTTTAAAAAAACTAAATGGAATTCAATAATTAATAAAGAATTTTGGGCTGTAGTATGTCAAGCTTTGAATACAAAAAGATTAGCTAGAAACGGAGAGATAATCGGAGAAAAAAGAGAGGCAACAGTAGAATTACTGGTGGGAGACAGAGATTGGGCTATTAGGAAGGAAAACGGAGTAAAATATGGATATCATGTTACCAAATGTATGTTCTCATCGGGTAATATCAATGAGAGAAGAAGAATGGGAGAGATAGCCAGAGAAAATGAGATAGTAGTAGATCTATTCTGCGGAATTGGATATTATACTCTGCCTATATTGGTAAAAAATAAAATTAAGCATGTTTATTCATGTGAGTGGAATGATAATGCCATCAAAGCATTAAAATTTAACCTTGAGAATAACAATGTAAGTAAAAAATGTACAATCATTGAAGGGGATAATCGATTAACAACAAAAGAATTAACCGATAAGGCTGATCGAGTATTATTGGGACTCTTACCTACCTCTGAAGGGTCATATCAGGTTGCTTTAAGTTGCCTAAAACCAAAAGGAGGTGTTCTCCACATCCATGGACTATCTCCTAGCAATGATTATCAAAGATTTGTTACCGAAACATGTAATAAATTGCTGGGTATTAATGCTAAATATAAAATTACTGACATTCAAATAAACAAAATAAAGTCTTATGCTCCGCACTGGGATCATTTAGTTTTAGATATTGAAATAGGAAAAAAATAATTTACTAAACTAAGTTGAGATAATAGACTGCACAAAAACACAGTCTATATTTTATCCTAGTATAAATTCGGGAGTGTATGCGCACTCTCTCACTCATGATTTGTTTACTCATGATCGTGCCAAGCTTAGCAGGTTGTTTTGCTGAGGAAACACAAGGAATTAGTAGCAATGAGGATTGGTGGAATACTCCGATTCATGAAAGAGAAAATATGGACTTAAATATGACTGGATGGAGAAGTCAACTACCAGTAGAAGGAATCTATTCATGGTCAGGTCCGACTGAACACTTTGTAGAAGTCGATTTGCCTCTCTCGGAGCAAGATGTAGGTTATCCTGAACCGGCTTTAATGCATGTTTCATTATGGATGCCTGAAGTACCAAATGGAACGAAAGTTCCAGTAATAGCAACAGTACATCCATACTATGATTTTGGAGGTGAAGGAATAGCAGGTGATGATTCGAATCCTAATACTGTTCCAGATGCAGGAGTAGGGTTGTGGGTTCTAGAAGAATTCGTCCCTCATGGATATGCTCTAGCACAGATCTCAACATTTGGTACAGGTAAATCAACCCATTGTCAGGATGTAAAAGGACTTGGAGAACAAATAGGGATACAAGCTGCGGTTCATTGGCTTGGTGAACAAGATTGGTCAAATGGAAATGTTGGTTTAATGGGAAAATCGTATGCGGGAACAACGAATTGGGAAGCTGCTCAAAACCCATCTGAACATTTGAAAACTATTGTTCCAATTTCTGGATCTATAGGAGTTCAACAGATGTTCTATAGAAATGGATCTAGTGAAGCCAGAGCAATGCTATACGATGTTTTGTATGAAGGAGCAACTGCTGATGCTACAAGCGATGACATGAGATTCTGTACTGATGATGCTATAGGGCCTTTGAGTCCATTTACAACTTGGTTTGGAGCAGGTCTTGGAGGCGATGAGTGGAATGATTATTGGGACGAAAGATATCATCTACAAGATGTAATTGATAATTACAATGGAAGTGTGTACATTGTTTGGGGATTACAAGATTGGAATGTTGACCCATATCATGCATTCCCGACTCATCAATTATTGAAAGATGCAGGAATAAATGTCCGAACAATTTCAGGACAGTGGGGGCATAACTATCCAGATCAACCAAGTATCCATGAAGGGTTAGAATCAGGATATGGCGCTGAAGCATTTCCCAGCGTCTCAAGAATGGATTGGGCAGTTGAACTATTTCCATGGTTTGAATATTACTTGAAAGGAATTGGTGATGAACCCGAGTCTTATGTCCAAGTACAAAGAAATGATGGACTGTGGCATATTGAAGAAACATGGCCTGCGGAAGATACTACAAATATTCAATATGCAATTGCGGACTGGGATGGCGGAATGTCAGGAACTGTTAATTCACAACAATCAATGACTATTACCAGTCAACCACTAACAGAAGATATGCATATTTCCGGACTACCAACATTACATATTGATGCTAGAACAAATACTTGCAATGGTGGGCAATTATTCGTAACAATGTTTGATGGTACTTCTGGTTTAAGGTTAGGACATGCAACTATGGATGTTAGGTATAGAGACGGAGGTTATGAAGCAAAGACTACTTCTCCTATGACAAGTTACAGGATGTTAATGGAATTTAATCCAATGGATGTGATTGTTCCTAAGGGTCATACAATTCAATTGGTAGTATCCGAATCTGGAGAAGACTATCTTCCTTCTCCATGTGCTTCTGCAGGAATGACAATATTTGCAGGTTATCAAGTACTTACTTTACCTACCATAGATAGGCCAGTTGATCATGAGAATTGGTTTAATGTTCCAAACTGGTGGGACGAATAATTGGGACATTATTTAATTTGCCAAGGCATTCTTTATGGTAATAATTGCTCCTAAACTTTCGGGAACTGCGTTTTACTATAAAGCCACATTTCGAACATGTCCAAGCCCATCGAGCTTTTATTTCTTGTAAATCCCTGGTTAATTCTCTCCCAATAATATTCATTTGTTTTTTCTGAGGCCAGAGGTTTTCTAATTGGCGAAAATTCTTATCATGAGAAAAATTTCCTAAACAATGAATATATTCATGAAAAAGAACAAAATTAGCATATTCATGATATTTTTCTTCAAACAATTTTCTATTTAGTCTGACTGCACAGTTACTAGAAGTTAATTTCTTTGATTTATCTAAATTAGTTGTGAGTCCGTGTCTAGAGATTGAATTTCTAGAAAGAAACGAAACTTCAATCTCAGATAATTGTAAAAGTTCACTATCTGGAAAAAATCTTTCATTATCCTTATCGACAAAGGTCCTCATTTTTGATATTACACTCTCTCTTAGTTGAGATAAGATTTGAGAATTATTATCATCCATAATAATATCTCAATAAATTAGAGTATCTAGAAATAAGAACCTGTGCCTTCGTAATATAGTCTTAGCTGAACTCCGTATTCAGGATCATCTCCAAACCAAACTACAGAGTTCATATTCTCCAAAGTTGTCAGACTAGTAGGCCAATCGGATTCAAAATATCCAGGAAACAAATCTTTCACCATCATAGTCCCATCTGCGCTACCATCAGTTCTGAATAGTTCCCAATAGTTTTGGGGAGTCCAACCAAAGAAATAAACAACATCACCGAGTACTTCAGGGTCCGATTCCATAGTTCCATAATTCATTGAATTATAATTAAACCAGAACGGATCACCCCCATCTAAATTGCCGAAAGTCCACGGTGCGACCTCTTTTATTATGTAGGTTCCATCAAGTGTCCCATCAGATAGAGCAGGTTCATTTCCTGTCTCAAAGTTACCCCAGAAATCGAACTCAATATGCTTTTCTTGATTGTAAAGGAATTCATTTTCTGGGTCCTGATCAATGAAGTCTGTACAATACCATTCTCCATTCATACTGTTGTATTCACAATAATTCCACCTATCTTCTATTTCGGAAATATTTGTATCTGACCAGTGCTCGAAGAGTGGAGTAGTACAGTACCATAAATCATCTAATCCACTTGCAACTAATTCACTATTACCTTCCCAAATACAATTACTATAATTTCTCCAACCGGTAATAAAGGTAGAGAGTGACATAAATAATTGATCCCCAAAAATGGTAATTGTTTCAGGATTAGTGTATAATTCTTGATCTTGACCAACTCTGAATGTAGTTTCATTGGTTCCTGAACTTGTCCAAAGTTCTATCCTGCTAATTTCCCAATCATCTCTGAATGAACCAGCAGCGAAGTATAATTTATCATTAAACTCAATAAAATTGGAAGGATAGCTACCATAATTAGCACCGCCTGCAAAGTCAGTTGGCCCCCTAACATCTTTAACTAGAACAGTGGTTGATAATAAACCAGTAGTTTTCCATAATTCTTGACCAACAATTCCATCATTTGCAGAGAAATAAATTATCCCCCCAGCCTCAGTAATATGTGATGGATCACTACTTCCGGAACCAGGATTAATATCCATTATCATTGATGTACCCTGCTCAGTACCATCACTTCTCCATAATTCAGTCCCGTTGACGCCATTATTTGCAGAGAAATAGACTACATCGGCGATAGTCATCATAGCACTTGGTATACTTTCAGAAGGTCCAGGGTAAATATCTGAAACCATGTGCGTCCCTTGTTCTGTTCCATCAGTAAACCACAACTCAGTACCGTTAATTCCATTTGTCGCTCTGAAATAAGCGCCTGATCTTGCCACTGTAATTAATGAAGAATAACCATTAACAGCAGAAGATAAAAGTCCTCTAGCATAGCCTTCATTGATGTCTTTAACCATGTAAGTTCCTTCTTCAGTTCCGTCGGAGAACCATAATTCACTTCCATTTATTCCATTACTGGCGGCAAATAATATTCCTTCACCAAATCTAACAGGATCTATTAGGCCACTGGAATACGCCCCTGGAAGAATGTCTTTGACTAATTTTGTTCCCTTCTTAGTACCATCACTAACCCACAATTCTAAACCTGTAGAACCATTATTACCAGTGAATAAAACAACTTCTTCTAACTCAATAATCCAAGTAAGACCTGATGAACCAGGGGGGAGAATTAAATCATCAGTCAATCTATCGAATACGGTGTTACAGAAGGAAAAACTATGCTTACCTTCATCAAGATGTAATATTCCGTCATTCGCCTCTCCTTTTCCGGTCCCATCGTCAAATCCAGAAATCACTGTTATACCCGAACTAATTGATGGACATTCAACATTCGGTAGGGTTCTATACAGAATGACTTTGTCGGATAATTCTTGTAATGATTGTTTAGTAGATTCCAGAGCGTTGTCGAGGCTATCAATTGCTTCTCCTTCCAATTCTAATGCTGTCTGTAAAGCGGCTAATTCAAGAGTTTGGTCTACCATGATGTTGTACAAAGAAGAAGTGTTGTAATCGCTGGAACTTAATTGCGCAAGTAATGATTGTCTCTCTAAAACTAATTCATCTATTTGTGACATCATGGAATTAGAAGAATTATTTAATGAATCAAGATCATTCCTTAGAGCAATATTTTCGTTAATTAACGCCTCCAATAAAAGAGTCATTTCATCTTGATTTTTCTGTAATTCATCTACGTCATCATTTGTTTGGCTTATACTGTCATTGGAAGCGCACCCTGCTAAGGTCGTTGAAACCATCAGAATAGCCATAAATATGCTAATGCCGTTCTTCTTCATAGTTAGGCGGAGAATTATTAACCCTAAAAAACTAATTTATCCTTAATCTTTCAAAAGTTAAACTATTCTAGTCTTTTACGAAGATATTTTTTCTGTAGTATGACAACTCGTCAATGCTTCCTCTGATATCACCTAAAGCTCTGTGGCCTGAGTTATTCCTCCATTTTGGTAAATCAGGATACCATCTTCTCACCAATTCTTTGACGCTGGTCACATCAACGCTTCTGTAATGGAAAAATGAGTGCAGAGTTGGCATATATCTACGCAAAAATCGTCGGTCTTGACCTATAGTGTTCCCACACAAAGGTGAAACACCTGCAAGACAATGTAATTGTAAAAACTCTAACGTTTGTTTTTCTGCTTCACTCATGTCAATCTTAGATGAACGAACTCTTTCTATTAGTCCATTTTGAGTATGGTGTGAGACATTCCAATCATCCATTTTTGCTAAATCTTCTTCTGATACTGAGATTGCAAAACTTGGGCCCTCGGCTACTATCGATAAATCACCTTCTGTGACAATTGTAGCAATCTCTATGATTGTATTTTCATCAGGATTTAGGCCAGTCATTTCAAGATCGATCCAAACTAGACGTGCTTCAACCATGCTACTTGCGACGACACTTCAGTCTTATTTGTTATGATGGAGCATCACTATGATAGGGTACACGTTGTGCGAGGAATATGAGTGACGTTGGGTACTTTCAGCTTCTGAAAGAAAATAGGCCATTTCGTCGATTATTTACTGCAGATATGATATCATACATAGGAGACTGGTTTACTGTAATAGCGCTTTTCATTCTTGCAGGAGAAGCTACTGATAACTCCCCTCTTGCAATTGCTGGCGTATTGGTTACTAGGAGTTTCGGTATGGCTTTATGTGATCCTTTTTCAGGGATGTTTGCCGATAGATATTCAAGAAAAGGATTAATGATGCTATCTAATTTAATCTCTCTGGTTGCATTGGTATCTGTTGTTTCATTGAACTTATTAGATAATTTGTATTCATACTATTTGTTAGCCTTGATTATGGTTTTGGCGAAATCATTATTTGATCCAGCAGAGTTTTCGTATCTTCCAAAAATTTGTTCAAATGATGAATTAATAACTGCTAACGCACTTGGTTCTGGAGGATGGTCTGTAGCCTTGGGAATAGGTGCAGGAATAGGTGGGTTGACAATTTCAGAATTCGGAGTTACCACTGCCTTATGGATTGATTGTTCTACATTCTTACTTTCAATTTTGATAATTTCCACCTTGCCTCCGGGTGGACCAGATAATCCGATTAAGGATAAACTGACTATAAAATCCGCACTAACGGAGATAGTCTCGGGTTGGAAATATATTCGCGGTAAACCTGAGATTGGAAGAGTAGTATTTGCAAAAGGAATGTGGGCATCAGGAGGAGGAGCACAAGTTTTTCTCCTTATTTTGATAGGTATGGAAACAAATTTTGGAGAATTAGCAGCTGGAATTGGACTCTTATTCATGATTAGAGGCTTTGGTTCAGGATTTGGTCCGATAATTGCTAAGCCTTTAATGCAAAAAAATCACTTTTTGCCTTATTTACTCGGTATCTCAGTCGGGGTCTCCGGCATGTTTTACATTCTCGTTTCATATTTAGAATGGGATAGTTTACTATTGTTATTCGTATTCTGTGCACATGCAAGTTCAGGAGTGAATTGGGTTTATTCAACAACTATGCTCCAAACTCGCTCAGATGAGGAGTGGAGAGGCAGAGTCGCAGGTACAGATTATTTGGTAATTACATTCACTATGGGATGCTCGGCACTAGCAGCTGCACTGATTTTGGAAAATCAATTTTTAGAATTACGAGAAGTAATCGGCCTTTCCGCTATAATTCAAATTATAATTGGTGTAGTATGGGTATTATTTGCCTCACCTAAAGAGAAGAAATTCCTTCGAAAAAATATACAGACTAACTAATAATATCTTGAAGAAACATCAATACCACTATTGGTGCTATAGAAAAGATTACATCTCTGAAAAGTGATCTTGATGATGTCTGAACTTGGGTTGTTATTCGTTCACGAATCTCGTTATCAATTCTTTCAATCATACCCGAGGCCGGATCTTTCGCCTTAACCAACAATTCTTCCAACATATCCGCACCTTTGTCCAAGATGTTACTGAAAATATCCTGGATGGGATTCCTCTGACTTGGTTCATGAATTCCATCATCATTTTCGGTGACATCGATTATTCCTCTCCATGGACGTGGTATAGTAAATTCATCCACTGTTTTAAGAAATTCTCTACTTACGACTGTTCCTTCTACAAATATCTTAGCAGTTGTTAGATTATACTTTGCTATGGTTTGAATATTTTTACGGGAACGCGTGACCTTACCAAAGTCTACTATTAACCAAATAACACCTGCAAGAATGAGTAATAATCTTCCAGACTCCGGAGTGTCTTCCCAACTTTTCCAGCCTATATCACCATCAATCACCCACCTAGCAGTTAGTGCAACTAATGCAGGTAAAATGAACGAAAGTACTTCGTTCATGACAATCTTCCAGAATCCTTCCATTGGAAGTTTGTTAAATTTAATCAAAAACCATTTTATGTGCCCTGTCCTATTACCTGGAGGAGCGTATGTGTTGACTAAATCTATCAGTGGTGGGGCTATGAATAACAACCTCAAAATAAAGGGAACAATCAGCAGGATTAGGTACGCTTCCCAAGGAGACTCAGGGGGAACACTCGGGAGTTGGAGTGCCTCTGACATGGGATTAACTGGGACACCGCCTACCATGAATGTCACCCCTTCACTATCTTGACATTCGGGATAACGTATCCGCTTGATTTGATGCTGTTCTCAAGAATAAAACTGCTATAATTGCTGATATGATAAACGCAGTTCCCATGTAATAATGAGTATTTGTCATGAGTATTGCAATTCCAATTAATGACGAATAAGAAATTACCTGACAAATTATCAACAATCTTTCTAACATTACATATTCTAACTCATTGTTTCCATCGAATTCTCGAATGTAGGAATTTATCAAAAAGAAGATTGCTTGAAATGGAAGTGCAGCCGCTAATATTGTTAGCCCAGTTACTACCACCATATCAGGATCTGCTTGGTCTAATTCTAAACCGCGGAATAAAATGTTACCCATGTTTAAACCGATTATAGAAGCATGGATGGTCCACGCTTTATCATAAGGAGAAGTGGATTCTCCAGTTCCATTGGAAGCCATGCCTCGTATTGAAAATTATTCAATAGTTGAATATTTCTCTAGATTAACATTCGATTACGATAATTTTAGCACTCAATGATGTAAAACCAAAGAAATGATTTTACTCATATAATGTTGAGTGTTTAGCCCTTGTTTTAGATATTTTTGGGCTTACTACCATTGCGCAATATGGATTATTGGGGTTATTTGCAAAATAGTTGTGGTGATAATTCTCAGCGACATAGAAGTTAACTAGAGGGCTGACTTCAGTTACAATCTCATCTTCAAAATTTTGTTGAAGATATCCTATCACCTCATCAATATCTAACTTTTCAGCTTCATTTTTGAAATAAACTACACTTCGATATTGAGGTCCTACATCATTACCCTGCCGATTTAATTGGGTTGGATCATGACAAGTAAAGAATACTTCAAGCAATATTCTTCTTGGAATTATTTTGGAATCAAATGTAACTTCTACAACTTCAGCATGTCCGGTATTTTTGCTACAGACCTGCTCATATGTAGGATTCTCCACATGTCCTCCACTATAACCTGGGATTACATTTGAAACGCCCTTCAAACCTAACATTGCTCCTTCGACACACCAAAAACAGCCTCCTCCAAACACAATTTTTTCGATAATATCACCTTCTGTAGTTTGGAGCTTCACGTGTTATTTCAACATCATGAACATGGGACTCGGATAATCCTGCATTAGTAATTTTCACAAAACTACAATTTTTCTTCATTGAATCTATATCAGGATTCCCTGTATAACCCATACTTGAACGAAGCCCGCCTGTTAATTGATGTATAACATTCTCAACTGGCCCACGAGCTGGAACTCTACCTTCAATGCCCTCAGGAACATATTTACTAGTGTCGCCTTGTTCAGATTGGAAATAGCGGTCATGTGCTCCTTTACTCATGGCGCCTACCGAACCCATCCCGCGATAAACCTTGTACGATCTTCCTTGATAGAGGATTACTTCTCCGGGTGCTTCATCAGTTCCTGCAAGTAAACTACCTACCATGACACAGTCAGCACCTGCAGCAATAGCTTTAGCAATATCTCCACTAAATTTTATTCCTCCATCAGCAATGACTGGAATTCCTAATTTTTTACATACAGAAACTACACTCTGAACCGCAGTTAACTGAGGAACACCTACACCTGAAACTATCCTTGTTGTACAAATAGATCCAGGGCCTATACCGACTTTAATGGCGTTTGCTCCTGCTGAAATCAAAGCTTCTGCAGCAGCTGCTGTAGCTACATTTCCAGCTATTATTTGAGATTCTTCGCCCATAATTTCTCTAATCTTTGCAACAGTGTGTAATACACCGTGAGAATGCCCGTGAGCAGTATCAACTACTACAGCATCAGCTCCAGCCTCAAATAAAGCGATGGCTCTTTGAATTCCTCTTTCTCCAGTACCAGTGGCTGCAGCTACCCTCAAGCGACCATGTTTATCTTTACATGATTCCGGGTTATCACGGCTGCGTTGTATATCTCTCACTGTCATCATTCCTGTGCATTTTCCATCAGAATCAACAACTAATAATTTCTCTATGCGATGTTTGTGAAGTAATTTTTTAGCGTATTCTGGATCTACATGTTCAGGAACTGTTACTAACTCCGTAGTCATCATCGTCGAAACTAATTGTTGGTCATCATCTACAAATCTTATATCTCGATTGGTAATGATACCTACTAGTTTTTCATCATCATCGATTACTGGTAAACCAGAGAAGCCATGCTTATTTTTCAAAACACGCATTTCCCCTATTGTTGTAGATGGTTTAATGGTAATTGGGTCAAGAACCAATCCTGATTCAAACCGCTTGACAGAATTTACTTTGGATGCTTGTTCATCAATTGTCATATTCCTGTGAATCACTCCGATTCCACCAGCTTGAGCTAAAGCAATTGCCATGCGAGACTCAGTAACTGTATCCATCGCAGCAGACATTACGGGTATATTCAAAGAAATTGTAGAAGTCAGCTTGGTTTTTAACTTGACTTGAGCAGGAAGCACCGCTGATTCAGCGGGTAACAAAAGTACGTCATCAAACGTCAAAGCTTCCGGTATGATATCCTGTGCCATTAAAGATGGCCTAGACCATTCATATTTGAATGGTTGCTATTATGGCACAGAGAATATCTAACAAAAATATTACTTATTCTAGTTTTGCCTTCCTTCAATCGCAATGATTACCATCGCTGAACCAAGAATGATTCGAGGGTCCAACTGATTACCTTCAGGAATATCAACAGTAAGCTTTTGAATTACAGGGTTCATCTTTTGAGTGAAAGTGGTTGGGGGATTTCCTGGTACATTAAGGGTGAATTGCTGAGGTAATACATATTTTGCAAAAGGGACGAATCTACGAACGAGTGCATTAAACATCCTATCTTCCTTAATTTCTCCGAAAATTTGGTTGTCTGGACCGAAAACTGAGTAACTATCTTGGAATAAAGATTTTCGTAAATGTCTTCTTATTCCTCCTAAACTTTCGCCATTTCTTAAATCCGTAAAGTCATAATTGCCGGAAAAATCAAAAATGTTTCTAGCTTTTATTTTAATTATCTCTTCCGACTCGTTTTCATCTGTGTAAACTCTTATATCTTCCTTAATCTTCAATGCTTTTTGATAAGAATACCCTATCAAAATCTCTTGACTATCATCAGAATATATATGGAATTTTTCGCCTAAAATCTTCAATAATTTTTTCCTAATAAGGTAGTGATTACATTCTAGCAACTCTGTCATCAATAATAACGTAAAGCTGGACAGTCATAGTCTATTCGCCTACTGATTATCGTATAATGATGCGTAGAATTGAAATCTAAACCTTGATTGGGTCGCTCATCTGACACTGCCCCTGTGTGGGAATTGATGTCTGAGTTGATGCCTATGCAAAGCCCTGTGACCAAAATTGAGCCTGAGATTGCTGCTCGTTTGGCAAAGCAAAGTTATCACTTGGTTGGAGAACACGGCGGAGTAAAAGTTTGCCATTGGACTAAACAGAGTCTCGTAGCGGATAGGTCTTGCTATAAAGGGACATTTTATGGAATTGAAAGTCATGGTTGCATGCAAATGGGGCCAAATGTGGACTCATGTAATTTGGCATGTACATACTGTTGGAGAGAACCTCATTCTGATGCATTAACAAAGATCGACGACGATCCATATGAATTATTTCTTCAATCTGTAAGGGCACATAGAAGATTATTAACTGGTTTTGGAGGTCATCCTTCCGTTCCCAGAGAAAAATGGTTAGATGCTCAAGATCCAAAGCATGTTGCTATTTCACTAAATGGAGAGCCAACTTTGTACTCTCGATTAGGAGAATTTTTAGAAATCTGTCACGATCACGGAGTTTCAACCTTTTTGGTAACTAATGGCTCATTGCCAAAAATTATCGAAAAACTTGATACCCTCCCCACACAACTTTACGTCAGTGTAGATGCACCGAACAAAGAAATTTTTGACCGTATCTGTAAACCTAAATTTGATCAATCAGCATTTGAAAAATTAGAACAGACATTGGAGCTTCTTCCAAGTTTAGATACAAGAACAGTTTGTAGACATACATTAATCAAAGGAGAATCACTAGGCCATTGGAAAGATTATGCAAGGTTAGACAATATCGCAGATCCTGATTTCATAGAAGCCAAAGGATACATTTATGTAGGAAATTCTCAATCAAATCATACTATTGAGAATATGCCATCTCATGATGAAGTTATGGATTTTTCAAGAAATCTTGCTCCACTAGTTGGGAGAGAAGTTCTGTCAGATAGGAGAGAAAGTAGAGTCGCTCTTATCGGCAAAGAAATGATTCCAGTTACATTACCTATGAAAAACAGAGAACTACCAAAAGATCTTGGAATAGCTAAACCTCAAAAGTTCACAATACCCCAATTAGAGGATGCTCTCAAGCTTCTATCATAGGCCGAGTAGAACCGCATTCCGGGCATAATTGGTCCATGCTTACTCCATAATCGTAAAAACACGCAGGGCAAGAAGGCGATAATATCATTGAATTGTTGGCTTGGGAAATTAAAACCCTGTCTTCCTCAACTCTTTCTAAATGTAGAATATCTCGTTCTATTTCAGACATTTCAAATCTTCCGGAGCCTCCCAAACCAAGTAACACATCAGGAGGAAGAGTGATTGTGCCCGTGTCATCAATTATCAATTCTCTTGAGTCTGACAAGTCTCCTATGTCCACATTAGTTCCATGTTGGGCGATAAAACGACCTTCTCTGAGTTCTAATGACCTTTCACAAAATGATGCGACTTCTCGATTGTGAGTGACTAGAAGAAATGCCACATCGCTCTCTTCATGGAGTTGTTTGAATAACTGTAAAACTTCTCTACTTGTTATCGGATCTAATGCCCCTGTTGGCTCATCGGCTAATATCAGTTTTGGGTCAGTTATTAATGCCCTAGCAATTGCAACTCTCTGTTGCTCTCCACCAGAGAGTTCTTCTGGCAATCCATGAGATCTCTCTCCCATCCCTAATTTATCTAAAAGTGCTTGAGCTTTCGGCCGGGCAGTTCTAGCAAGGATACCCTGATGAATGAGAGGCTGCGCTACATTGTCAAGTGCATTAAGGTGAGGAAGTAAGTTAGCATCTTGGAAAATGAAGGAAACCGTTTCCTGTCTCAAACTGACTAACTGTTTACCAGTCAGCCTAGTCATCCTAGTTCCAGCTAACTCAACAGATCCTGCTGAAGGTTTCATTAATCCGCCTAAACACTTCAATAGCGTTGATTTGCCTGATCCAGATGGCCCTACCACGGCTACTGCTTCTCCTTCATGCATGGAGACGCTTAATCCTCTTAATGCGACGACATTTCCATCCTCAGCATTAGATTCGTATATGTGATAAATGGAGTTTGCACGAAGAATTTCACTAATATTTTCAGACATTTTACTCACCTTTCAGAACTGTGGCCAAATCAGAATCAAGCGCTCTTCTAGTTGTAAACAATAATGACAAAATTACAGCAATCAGAACTAATCCATTTACTACAATAATTTCAAACCAAGGCCAGACTAAATCTCTGTCGATAGGATTGCTCTGACCAAGGAACAATTGGAAAATAAATCCAAAAACACTGAAGAAACCATTGAATGATTCTGATACAGCCAAACCGAGGGTAACTCCAAGGATCATGCTTACAAGAAGTATTGACATTATCTCGAATAGAACTAATCGTATTACCTGATTGGGGCTGGCACCTATTGCCTGTAATATTGCTAGTTCTCTTTTTCTCTGGCTAAGAACCAAGGAAAGGAAAACGAATGCTGAGGAAATCGATGCTAGAGCAGCTACTACAAACATCATGCTGAGTAATCCTGGAGTACCAAAAATCAAACCGCCATTCCGCTCATTGTCTTCATGAGCAGTGGACCAGTCAGATGCAGTTATTACTCCACTATTGCTCTTTATGTCCGCGCTTAAAAGTTCTAATGCTTTAGAACAATCACGGTTAGATTCATCACATAATTCAAACATCCAAATGGAAGATGTGTGAGAATCCACTACTTGATCACCAACGAGTTCTCTGTAGGAGCTTTCCCCGATTACTATTGCTGAAGATGCTTCAATGGAAGAGATGCCAGGAACCCATTGATGGCGACCAGCATAATTGACAGTGGTTTCACTTGTTCCAGTTTCAACAGGAAGGCCGAACTCATTCAACTCATATGTGGTGTACACAATTGTCAGTGATTTGCCTATTGACGGATCGTCGAGAGAATCACGAGCGTCTGAACCTGCGGTGTATCCACCAAGTCGCCATGTCTCAGATATTTCATCAATATCATCACCTGGTATTGCTTGAGAGTCCCAGATTAATGTATTTTCGTGCCCATCAAATACAACCCAAGTTAGTAGCATAGTCCCTTCGTCTTTAGTTTGAGTAAGTGTTCTGGCCACAGAAGTCATCGAAGATATCTCTTGGATGTTATCATCTCCGATTGAATCTATCGAAACCATAATTTGACTACGTGCTTCTTCTTCAGTTAAAGAACTGTCAAATTGTACCATCAAGTCAGAACCGTTCTGAGCGTTGGTTGTTCGTTCGTCGACCATCGTACCGGTGTGACCTTGAACTGCAGCAAGGGTCACAATAGACAAGGTTAGCAGAAGAATCAAAGATAAACGACTAACAGAAGAACTGGATCCAGATCCGCTGAGTCCTCTTCGTATGTCTGAAATTGCTGGAGACCAGCCAAATAAACGATTTAGGATTTGAGGACCAGCCGCACCGATTTGAGATAAAACAAGTGCACCTCCTATCCACAAGAAGAATGGTCCCAACAACAGTAGAATAGCATTTAGAATAAAATTGGTTATTATTCCACTACCCCCCACAGGCCCGAATCCGCCATTTGATTGAATCCAACTTTCAACAAACGCAAGTATACCGATAACAAATGTAAACCAGTGGAGAATGTAGAACGGTTCTCTTTCATTGCTTACTTTTCTAACCCCTTCGTCTATTTCCAGATTCAAGAATCTCCTTGTCGTTACTGAACCTCTCCAATAAGCAATTGCTAATGTGAGCATTCCCACTAAAACTGTCGAACCAACGCTAAGTATTGGATCCACACTAAAATTACCCTCATCTGTAAATCTTAGAAAACCAACGGCTCGGAGCACTATCTCAACCGCACCAGTGGCAAAGAGGAAACCCAGCCCCCAAGCTACGGAACCTATTGCTAGGACCTCAATCATCATCATGCCTGACAAAGTATCTTGTGTACCTCCAATTACTCTATGAATGGATACTTCTCTTCGTCTCTGCTCCAATGATAATTGTAAACCATAAAGAAGAACAACAAATGAAAGTGCAACTATGGGTATAACTAGAATGTAATCGAATACTTGTATTATGCCTAAGAAGATATTAAGGAAAGTTATGGAGCCAGATATTAAATCAACGTACTCTACAGATATTAGAATTGTTTCAGATTCGTTGCTTACCTCGAAATAGCGAGGAACTGAGGATTTTTCAGTACCTGTTTCATTTCCATTCGAATCATATACTGGAACCAATCCTTCTTCTGATTCTAGATCTTTCTGTAAATCTGAAAGCCAGTTTGTCGCTGCTCGGGTTGAAGAAGTAGGTAGTTGAGTTCTATCTACAGACACGCCCAAATACCCATGGTCATTTTGCATCAGTACTGTTTTCTGCTGATCAGTGAGTACAGAATCTGTAACCATTAAGGGATTGAATAGTAATGTAGGGTTTCCAAAACTTTCTTCATAAATGGCCGCGACTGTGAGATTGTTAACAGTAAAAGTGTCTTTACAGAACAATCTTTCAACTTCATAATTAGGGTCAAGAATCGTATTACATTCTTCAAATGCCTCTACAGCGTCGCGTATCTCGTAAGTTTCAGTAACGTAAGAGAAGGTTAAACTGTCTATTTTCTCATTTATGTCAATACCTGCAGCGCTGGCTATTTTTGAAGGGAGTATTATTGAGCGGTTGGCTTCGGCATCAGATGCTGTTGATGGCCAGTCACCAAATATCACTGAATCTGCATGTCTGGTACCAAGTTCTCCGTCCCAAATACCGTCTCCGTAGAATCTAATTGTGCGCTGATCGTTTATTGGAGGTCCGTTTTCTGATGCCTCGACGTAGTCCCAACTTACATTCGACCAATCCGAGGTCGTACTATTTACTGACTCTATATTCAAAGGTTGAGGATTGGCAAAATCAGAATCAAAAAATCCAGAAATTCGTATACCTTGACGACCAAAAACGAGACCACAATCTGAGAATTCACTTCTTTCGGAAAGGTCATCACAAAAAGATTCCCAGAGTGAGGAATCATTGGTTCTACCTTCCCAATTCCCTGTCGGATCTTCCTGGAAGTCTATCTTAGCATCGAAAACATCATTTCCGAGCGAAGCTTGAAAGAACGTCTGATTCAAACCAACGGCATATCCTAATACCGTAGTCATTACAAGTGATGCGAGAAAAACACCGGCAAAAATTGCAAGACCTCTTTCCCTGCCTCTCCATGCACTTTGAATAGCAAGACGTATATTATTTGGAGCTCCAAGAAGATTTAATTTTAACGAGTTCAAAAATTCTTCTCTTCTTGTTTTAAATGACTTTTTCTCGAAGTGTAAATTTGGATCTGATAATACTCTTATCCACTTTTTGAAACTACTAAATCTTCTGACTGCTTGTAAAACTGAGCCGATGAATAATAATAGCAATATCCAAGCAATTATCATCGTTGGGATAACCTGGGAAAACATAGAATCGAAATCCATCAGTTACCCTCCTCTATACCCCACGCAGAACGAATGTCAGATGCCGCTGTAGTTCCATCTTTTAACAGAAGCATTCTATCCGCCATTGAAGCCTGCAAAGGATCATGTGTCACCATTAAAATCGAGATCCCATCTTCACGGCAAAGTTCTTGGAAAAGATGAATTATTTCTTGCGCACTTTTCACATCAAGGTTCCCAGTCGGTTCATCGGCAAGAATTAAAGATCTTGATCCTGATATTGCGCGTGCAACTGCAACTCTTTGTTGCTGACCACCAGAAAGCTGATCTGGGATAAAATTCATTCTATCTCCTAATCCCACTCTTTCAAGTGCACTGCGAGCTCTTGTTTCTGCTTCTGTTGTCGGCACACCACTCAACTCAAGACTAAATATTACATTATCAAGTGCTGTTAGTCTTTCAACAAGGTGGAAATCTTGAAAGATCCAACCTACTCCTTTTCGACGCACATCAACGACTTTGTTAGGAGACTTTGTTCCATATTCAAAAGATCCCAAGCTGATTCTACCAGCGTCAGCTTCGAGTAAGCCTCCGATGATGTTCAAGAGTGTGCTCTTACCACACCCACTAGGGCCCATTAGGCTCACTAATTCACCCTTTTCGACTTTGAGGTTTATTCCTTTTAGTACCTCAAGTCTCCTCCTGCCCGAGCCGAATCCTTTTTTCAAATCATCAACCAACAGCACGGTCACTGGTATCAAGATTGACTTAAACAGTTATTGTATGCTTGAGTTATACAAAATCAATTAATTGAATGCTCTTTCAAAGACGATATCGAGACAATTTGAAGGGTTTCTTCATGTGTAGCCTCGAGAATAACTGGACAAGCTAGACCTAGGTCGTAAGCATTCTGCCATGTTTGTGCGCAGACACACCATCTATCTCCAGGTTTTAAACCGGGAAAATTAAATTGAGGGGCTGGGGTTATTAGATCATTACCTCTAGACAGAGCGAAATCAAGAAAATCTCTAGTAACCACACAACAAACTGTGTGAAGGCTACGGTCTCTTCTGTCAGTGTTACAGCAACCATCTCTGAACCAACCAGTCATTGGTTTGAGTGAACATGTCTCTAATTCAGTGCCAAGTACGTTGAATGAGGGGAGCATAATAATCAAAATCCTATTTTGTAAAGAGCGAGTCGTAAGCCTTAGACAATGCATCTCCATGAGCTTTGGGACTTAATAAATTGCTAACATGTTGAATCAATTTCATGTTTGCTTTACGGCCTCCACCTTTGTGCATCTTCCATTCTAGGTGAACTGCCTCAACAGCATCAACCCAAGCTCTTAATTCGTCTGCCGGTAGAAGATACTCATTAGGAACTATTTCATTATGAGCTGGACAATCTGAAGCGAGTACCTTACATCCAGCAGCCATCGCCTCAGCGGGAGGATATCCAAAACCTTCGGAAATACTTGGAAATAGTAATGCTTCAGCATGTTGAAACGATGCAATCAATTGATCTTCATTGACTTTAATATCACTTCCAATATTCACTAAATTAATTTCTTTAACCACCTCGGAGTCTAATTGTAAAAATATATCATCAACTAATTTCAACCTTTTTCTTGGTTCATTACTGCCCACGGTAATAATCAGACATTTCTCAGGGTCATAAAAATCATTAATTAATTCTGAGGATTTCGGATTTATTTCGGGATTCCAATGATCTACATCTATTTGATGCCTGACTAGAGCTGTTTTCTTGTCAGGAAAAAGACGTTTTACTTCGTTTCTTGTTGATTCGGAAATACAAATTAACAAATTCGCCCGATTTAATCCAGATTTTAATTTTTTAATATCCAATTTACGTACCGGATTAGGATTGATATCACCCACATTAATTGATTGATTCTCGATCGTGATTGTTTCAGGTTTAATATGAAATAAATCATGTACAGTGACAGCTATCGGTATTTTGCTGTATCTTGGGACTAAGTGAGCTTGTTCTTGGTCAGTGATGTGTAATAAATCTACATTCGATGACTCTGATTTTTGTTTGACTATTTTTGGATGTACCACCCATCTGTTCCAGACGCTTAGTAAAATATTCTCCTTTACAGGGTGTTCGATTGTGCCTGCAAGAGTCCAATCTCTAACCAATGTTTTCTCTAGCAGTGAAACTAATGAAAAATGAGCTCTACCAAGACCCGTATCAGAGTCTAAAGCTCCTCCCCTAGCTAGCAAAACACGTCTAACCATAGTGCTCGTCAAAGCGTATCTGACTTAAACGAGAGCAGTGGATGAGAGGGCAGATGGCGGCTATTGCGGGGACTTGTTCGTCTGCGAAACCTCAATTATTAGTCGTTAAAGGATGTTTTTCTCCGATGGGAGGGGCCGAGAGAGATCTGATAAGAAATATACCTTTTCTTACAGAAAAATTCACCGTTAAGGTCGCAACTCTTGATCCGGTTGATGAATTGAAACAGATTTGTAAAAAAATGGATATTGATCTCATATTTCCTAAGAAATCATGGAATGTAAGCAAAAGTCCTTTGTCAATTTTGTTGGATTACGATTCTAGTTCAAAGGCATGGAAAGGGATCGAGCGTTTAGTTTC
>CEWG01097665.1_pt1 | contig 27382 bp, 24 predicted proteins | sample 361411 | NCBI WGS metagenome assembly CEWG01 (sample SAMEA2622173, study PRJEB7988) | marine metagenome | biome: marine biome (ENVO:00000447); feature: surface water layer (ENVO:00002042); material: "saline water (ENVO:00002010), including plankton (ENVO:xxxxxxxx)" | depth 5 m | reverse complement strand
TTGGCCTCCATCCCCCTGTAGTTAGGGCTGCCACCTCCAGCTTGGCTTTCTTGAACAACAACAGAAGACGTGCTGGCAATCAAATCTGCACTTGATGTTTCTATTAAATTCACGCCTTTAGGTTTAATTGTAAAAACAGGATATTTTTTTGATAGAGGAGTTTTGTTGTTTTCTGTAAGCACAATATCTGGCAACATATTTGTCATCTTTTTTAGATAAATAACACTATCTCTAAGAGTTTCTTTAATTATATTTTTTCTTACATATGAAACATGTGATATTACAATAACTTCATTGTTTTTAAACAAACTTAAATCTGCTTTTCCATTACTATTACTAATTACCCCAAAACTATTTGAGCTAATATTTGCATTTGCAATAGGTTTATTTAACAAACTGTCTTTAATCATCACCGTTTGTCCAAAACTACTTTGTACATACATTATCATTAATAAGAACAAAAATCTAATCATACTCTAAGATTTTGTATTACTAAATGTGACTTTAGACTACTTAAATTATAATTATGAAACTGATAGTATAAAAACAAGTCCTCAAGTATTTCTGCTTTTTTATTTTGAATAGCGCTACAATCACGATTACTCATTAGTGACTTAAGTATGGATGTTTTATTTTTATTCAGAGTGTTTCTTTCATCAATATTTTTATCCACAAAACACCCTTCGCTCAGATTGAAATAAGGCAGGTCAAAATCGTCTTTTGAAGGATAAAAACCTAAATGCGCTGATAAATCAAGCATGTATTTTAAAATAAAATTTGGTTCTACTTTTGAGGCTTGTTGTAGATCTTGTGCGCGACTCCAAACAAAGTTAAATAAAGAATCATTTCTCTCCCTTTCTTGCAGGGTTTTTGAGTTTAATTCTGCTAAAAAAAATGCAATAAACTTTTTATACATATTTTTTTTTGAGAAATTAATTGAATCCACCACACTCACTTCTGAAAGAAACTGCAAAGACTTTTTTGGATTGTAATTTGCAGAAATATTTATTAATGTAAATGGCTCAAAAAAAACAATCTTCTTCTTAGATTTTTTACTTCTTGCCCCTTTAATAATAAAGCTTTGTAACCCATGTTCTTGAGTTAAAATTTTACTTATTATGGAAGTATCCCCATATTTTATATATGTTAGAGCAATACCGGTTGTTTTGTATTTCATCTAATTAATAAATAATATTTTGCTCACCATTTTTTCTTCACCAAACATATTTGTGCTAAGTACAAGGTAAATACCCGTCGCTACTCTTTCATTAAATTTATTTTTACCGCTCCAGATGGCTTGCCCGCCATTTGCTATTGTTTCAAAAACAATTTCACCTGAAACATCTGTTATTTTAACCCTAGCATCAGTAACCAGGCCACTTATGGCTATAGGACCATTATAATCTTGACGAACGGGATTAGGAAAAACTTTTGTGTTTCCTTGCTTAGATGACCCCTCTGTAGCATCTGACCTATATGACATCAATCCTTTTTCTGTTGCTATAAAGACTTCCCCGTTGTTAGGGTTAATTACAATGTCGACAATGTTATTTGAAAAAAGAGGGCTATTGTTTTTCGTAAAATGAAGAATCTCTTCTTGCCCATCTTTTGAAAGTAAAAAAACGCCCGATTTTTCCGTTCCAATCCATTTTCTATTAGCTCCATCTACTGTAATGCACTTCACCCTTTCTTCACTTAAAAGGTATTGTCCATAATTACCTTCAGTAATTAGAATTTGTTGGGCATCATAGTTAAAATCTGAAAAAACTAAACCTGGGCTATAGAAAACAGCAACACCTTTATCTGTTCCCACCCATATAGCCCCCTCTAAATCTTCTGATATACTATATGTTTGCATTGAAGGAAGATTTCCCGAACCTATGTTTGTATTTAGAATTTTATATTGGTCATCTTCATTGTTTGCCAAGGTGTTATTATCATTATAAACAAACAGCCCTCCCCCTCTAGCAATAACACCCCACTTATTTCCAGATTGATCAATTAATAAATCATCAAAAAATAAGTCAACTTGATTTTGGTTCATGCTATAGGAATACCACTGGTTGTCAAGTGTTTTTACTACAAGTGGATGGTTAACCTCAGAGCTTATCGCCCAAAGGTTTCCATTTTTATCAAATTTAATGTCAGAAATACGGATTCTATTGTTTGAATAATAGGTTGTATCTAAAACCCCATTTGTATTAGCATATCCATGTTTTACAACCAACTCTCCATTTTTCATCTCACTTATTCCGTGGTACCAAGAGGCATAATATTCGGTCCCGCCCCATACGCCAACCTCGAGGATATCCCTTGCATTGCCCAACTTATATCGATCATAGTTTATCCATGAGTCATAATTATCTTTTATAGAAACCCCATCGTCTATAAGAGCGTTAGCCCCAAAATTAGCATGACCCCCGTGGCACTGATATAGCTTACCTCCTGTAAAAACCAAACTATATACTTCATTTCTTTTGGGCCCTTCTGGAACAAAGTTCTCTACATAAATGTTATTTTCAAACCTCAATATCCCATTTATAGAGTCTGCCACCCAGATAGTGTTTTCATTGTCATTAATTGCAAACATGACATTAGAAAACAGAGGGCTTGTTATTTCGGTGGCTACATTGTTTTCGCTGATAATCTCTATTTTATCTATAAATGTTTTTATTAATTTATTGTTGTAACTAATACTCTTTATGTCAACAGTTGTGTCAACATAAATGTTTTCATTAGCACAAATGATATTATCATAATTTACACTGTTTGAAAATCCAGGAAAAACATTCCAGCTGTTAAAATCAGACAAACTCATTGAGTTTATATCAGCATAAAACACCCCGTTAGATGTCGCCGCTATAATTGAGTCTCCTAAGAAAGCGCACCCTCTAACCTCAAACATCCCGCTATTGTTCCCAATATTATAAGTATCTTTAATTTCTTCTCTATCTAAATCAACAAGAACTATCCCAAAAGAGCACGATAGATAAAGAATATTTTCTTTTACCGCTATATTATAGATTTTTTTTAGGCCGGCTATTTCTTTTCTTTTTATATCTGAAACATTAATGACCCGCTTGTTTTTTATTAAATCTATGTTACAGTTTTCATACACGACAATTGTCATATCAAGATCCTGGGCGAAAGCAACATATTTCACCTCCAAATCTGATAGGCCGTTAATTTTAGACATTCTATTAATAGTATAGTCGTCTTTATTAATATAAAACAAACCTCCACTTGCTACACAATATATTTTGTTGTTTGCTTCAGCAATATGAGCCGCTGAATTATAAGACAAATAGTTTTTCCAGTTTCCAATACTTACATCTTGAGAAGCCATATATAGGGGAAAAAACAGAAGAATTAACTTTTTCATATCGTAAAGCAATAATAACACATTCATGGGAGATAACTAATTAAAGAATAAAAAATTGTATTGTTAAAACTTATATTATTTTTGTCTCTCTTGGCCTAGTAGTTCAACTGGATAGAATATCAGATTTCGGCTCTGACGGTTGGGGGTTCGAGTCCCTCCTAGGTCACAAAAAAAAATATATATTTGTAAAAAACAAAAAAATGAACAAGACACTTTTAATTTTTTCGTTAACTTGTTCTGTGCTTTTGACTGCTCAAGAGCCTTGTGATGTCCCTTGTGAAAAAAAGGTTAAAAAGAGTAAAGATATTTTTTTAAATAACGCTAAGTACACTGGTTGTGTTAACTTGTTTAATCAGCCTCATGGTTTTGGCACAATTGATTTCGGCAAACAAACAAAATCTGGCTGCTGGAAAGATGGAAAAGAACATGGAGAATTCACAATTACTTTCAAAGATGGTTTTAAACAGTTTTGTTTATATGTAGATGGTGTTGAAGGAGATTGTCGTACTTTAATAGATAACGTTTATGATGTAAACGATATTAAAACTGAAAAAAACTCCTTTGATATAGAGTTAATAAGTAAGGATCTTCATGATTTTATTCTACTAAAAATCTCTGGGAAAAAGGATGTTTGGATGTATGACACTGGTGCTTCTGGAAACACTATGACTAGAGAGTTCTTTAATAAACTGCCTAAATATACCTATAAAAAACTCTATACATCAAAAGGGGAAAAAGATAAATATATTCGTGTTAAAATAGCTGATGGAAGTTATCCTAAGATTGAATTTTATTTAATTGACAAAATAACAATTCAGGATATAGAAGTTCACAATGTTGTATTTGGCGTACATAAAAAAGGGGGGTCTAATTTAATTGGAAATGATTTTTGGAACAAATTTTCAAAAAAATTCCCGCCTAATGATGGAAAGATAAAGGTTGTTAAGTAGACTTTACTCTACTTTAAACATAAAGTAAACAGGCAGATGATCTGAAAACCCTTTGTACCAGCTGTCTCTTCCAAAAGTTCTATTAGGAACACGTATTCCATTTTGCTTGGTGTGAAGCATCCACTCTTCATCTAGAACATCAAAATCTATAACTTTTAATTTAGAGTCTTTATTTAGAAAATTATTTGACACAATAATTTGGTCTAAAAAACCCCACTGATTGTCCCAGCTGTAAGACCCCCTATCTTCCCAGTCTTTTAGATTGCATAAGTTTGTTAGGCTTTCTTGTACTAATATGTTTTGAACACTATTGTTGCTCGGATAATCATTTAAGTCACCCATAACTATTAAAAAGTCATCCTTTTTCACTTTTTTTTCTATGTGTTTTCTAAGAACAGATGCGGTAAAATCTCGCTTGTACTGTGTTTCTTTTTCCCCACCCCATCTTGATGGCCAGTGATTGACAAAAACATGTATTATTTCCTTTTCAAACCTTAACTTGGCGTAAACAATATCTCTGGTTGGTCTTTTGGCGTCAGGGATTTTGATTTTAATAAACCCTTTATCTAACAATTCAAAGTTGTTGTCATATATTAAAGCACAATCAATACCCCTTCCATCAGGACTGTTTTTATGCACCACTGAATAATTATGGTTTTCAAAAAAAGGATTTGAAAGCAGGTCGTTAATTACGGTTTTATTTTCTATTTCGCAAAGACCTATTATATTCGGGTATTTACTATTGTTTATTGATGAAAAAACCTTAGTTAACTGGCTTATTTTATGATTGTATTTTTCAGTATCCCAGTCTTTTTTTGATCCTGGTAAAAATTCATTGTCATTTGTTTTTGGGTCATCTATAGTATCAAATAAATTCTCAACATTATAGAACATTGTGAAGATTTCTTTGTTGCTTTGGGCACCAAGGTTTATTGACACTAGTATTGTTAGTGTGAATAGAGTTACAAATTTTATTTTTTTCATTTTATGGTGATTCTTTTTTCTGTTGAGCCATCGGAATATTTTATTATAGACATCTTATTATCTAGTTGTTTTTTTTCTTTTCCTAATAAATCAACAATACTAATTATTCTTTTGTTTAATAAGGTTTGTTCGTTTACGTTAGTTGTATTACACCAAACCTGCATGGTGTCAATTAAATTTATTTGATCGTTTAGTTCAGAATTAATATCTACATAAAAGTGCATAGGACCTGAAAAAGGCGGGTTGATAAAAATATTATTTAAAAAAACATCACTTACATAGCCGCTGGTATAGTTGTTCCCATCATTAGGGGAGCTTGAGCTAACTTTTATTCCTCCATTATCGTTTTCTATAGAGAAGAAACCAATTAAGGAGCCTGTAGAGTCATAAGAGTTTATTATTGCATAGTTTTGACCAAGTACAACGCCAGCTGTTAGTATACCTGTAATTGTTTGAACTGAGGTTGTAGTTGTTGCATATCCTATGGTATCGCCAAAGCTCAGCGCACTAATATTAAAAGACCCCTTATCAGAAGTTATAGTGCTTGTTCCAACATCAGGTTCATTATTAGCTTGTGTAACAGAAAGAAAAAGGTCTGCCGTGGCATCGCATTCTAAATTACTTAGGCTGTTATTAATAATTGGATTAAAAGGCGCGGGGACAAATAAGCTGGTCGTGAAAGTATCGCTTTCAGACCAAAGTGAGCCAAGAATTGCTGAGGGATCATGAAATGTTTGAACCTGCCATTCATAGCTAGTGCTTTGTTGAAGTAGGGGAATCAGCGCATTATTTAGTGGGTGATGAAATGGACCTAAGTTTGACCAATTAGTGGTTCCTAAAATTTTATACCTTATTTTATATCTATCTGCTCCACTAACTGTGTCCCAGTTTGCCTGAGCATTGTTATAGTTTATGTTGGTGGTATATAAAGTACTGGTATTTGGGCAAAGTGTAGTTGCAGTATAAAAAGTGTCTTCAATAGACCAGCTTGAATTGTTAGTATTAATAGTGTCACAATAAGTTTTTATTTGCCACACGTAATAACTTAAGGAGTTTAGACCTGAGATAATCTTACTATTAAGCGAGGAGTCGATATTATTTATAAACTGCCATGAAGAGCTCCCAACTTCTTTATACCTTATTCTATAATAATTAACATCTGAAGTTGTTGGAGTCCAATTAGCATCTGCACTGTAATAAAATACATTTGTTGTATATAGGCTTATTGGTGCAGTGCATTGTGCATTAATATTAAGCCCACAGAAAAAAACACAAATTATTATTAAAACTCTAATCATACTACAAAGTTACTTACATTTTTCTAAAAAACCACACTTTGTTGTAAAACCCTGATATACAGGTTTTTACAAAACAAAAAACGGTTGCATTTTACAAAAAAAACAACTAAGACCACCGGAAAGAGTTAAAAGACGCTTAAAGAGCCTAAAAAGCGGCTTAAAATCAACCCTTTTTTTCAAAAACATAAACTGTGCTTGAAAAACCTCTTTTTGTAAGCCAGCCTATTATGTTTGATATGGCCCCAACTATAATTCCCTTTGTAAAACTTTTTTTACCTCCTTTGTATTCCTCGCTCAAAATAGACACATAAAATGAGTCAAAAAACATTGGTTTGGTTTTAGATAATATAAAGCCATGTTTTTTAAATATCCTTTCAATTGATTCTTTTGAAAAATGCCAGAAGTGAATTGGCACATCCCAGGCTGCCCAATGTTGCTTGTAGTAATTAGCATCCCACGACTTGTAATTTGGGACGCCTATTATTAACTTTCCGTTATTTTTTATTACCCCGTGAGCTTCTTTTATAAGCTTATTTAAATCGGGCATATGCTCTAGTACATGCCACATAGTTATGCAGTCAAAAGAATCACGTTTATATTCCTCTAAGTTAGCCGACTCACTAACAGTTAGGTTATAATTTTTTTGGCACTGCCTTCTTGCTTTCTCTGAAGGCTCTATGCCGCACACATTGATACCTTTAATTTGCGCCTCATTTAGAAACTCACCTGTTCCGCACCCTATATCTAGTAAGCTTTTTGTGCCAAGCTTTCTAATCATAGATACCTTTTTTTTGATTGTAATCTGTCTAACATTTTGGTAAAGAAAATTAAAAAACCCCACTTTATTATTACTGTGTGAAATGTAGTCTTCAGTCTCGTAATACCGACCAATATCGTTATTATTAGGGCGTGGGTTTGTGAAAACAAAACCACATGTTTCACATGAAACAATCTTAAAATCTTCTAAGGAAGCACTATAATCTTTACACACCAGCTTTAATCTAAAGCTTTTTCCACTGCATACCGGGCATGATTTAATCTCTACACTCATCTTCCAAGATAAACTAGTAAGACGTTAATGTCTGAAGGTGAGACTCCACTTATTCTAGAAGCTTGTCCAATTGTTTTGGGTTCAATCATTTTAAGTTTTTGCCTTCCTTCTGTTGATATTGAGTGAAGCTTTTCAAACTCAAACTCTTTAGGGATGATAATATTTTCAAGTCTTTTCATTTTTTTTGCAGACTCTTTCTCTTTGTTTAAATACCCTCCATATTTTATTTTTATTTCTGCCTGCTCAATTGAATCTGAGCAAAGCTTTTCTGTATTTAAAAAATGAGTCAGTTCAGTTATATTTTTTAAATCACTAATTTGTATGTGCGGTCTTAACAAAATAGTTTTTAATTTTACCTTCTGCTTTAGTTTAGCGGACCCTTTTTTTTCTAAAATAGGGTTAGCTGAATTGGGACTAACGCTCTGCTTTTCCAAAAACGAGATTAACTTGTTAGTTTCTTCTTGTTTTTTAGTAAGTTGATCTAATCTTTCTTGTGACGCCAATCCTAAATCAAAACCTTTTTGTGTTAACCTCTCATCAGCATTATCCTGTCTTAGAAGCAGTCTAAACTCTGCTCTTGATGTAAACATTCTGTAAGGCTCTTTTGTTCCTTTGGTTATTAAGTCATCAATTAAAACCCCTATGTAAGCATCTGATCTAGAAAGGATAAACTCTTTCTTCTTAGATGTTTTTTGATGGGCATTAATTCCCGCAATTAAACCTTGACAAGCGGCTTCTTCATATCCAGTTGTACCGTTGATTTGCCCGCAGAAAAACAAGTTCTCGATAAGCTTTGTTTCAAGAGTATGCTTAAGCTGCGTTGGAGGGAAGTAATCATATTCAATAGCGTAACCCGCTCTGAACATTTTTACGTTTTCTAATCCAGGGACTTTTTGCAAAGCTTTAATCTGAATGTCTTCTGGTAGAGAAGTGGAAAATCCATTTAGATAGATCTCTATTGTGTTTCTTCCTTCAGGCTCAATAAACAATTGGTGTCTTTCTTTTTCTGCAAACCTCTCAATTTTGTCTTCTATTGTTGGGCAATATCTGGGCCCCTTTCCAATTATTCTTCCAGAAAACATTGGTGAATCACCAAACCCTTCTTTTAAAATTTCATGAACCACTGGGTTTGTATAAGTAATAAAACAAGAGTGTTGATTTTTAACCTTTTCTTTACTCATATATGAAAAACTCACAGGGTTTTCATCACCATATTGCTCCTCTGTTTTATCATAATTTATTGTCCTTCCGTCTAACCTTGGAGGAGTGCCTGTTTTCATTCTCCCGTGAGTAAAACCTATGTCTATTAGTTGCTTGGTTATGCCCTCCGCAGATGGTTCTGCAGCTCGCCCCCCTTTATAGTTTTTTTGACCCAGATGAATAATACCATTTAAAAATGTGCCACTACAAAGAACAACACTTTTTCCTTTGATTTCGACACCCATTTTGGTTATTAGACCACAAACCACATTATTTTTAATTATTATTTCGTTTACAGTGTCTTGCCAAAAATCAATCTTATTATTTTTTTCAAGAGCAATACGCCATTGTTTTTCAAACTCTTTCCTGTCACATTGGGCCCTGGGACTCCACATTGCAGGCCCCTTGCTTTTATTTAGCATTCTAAACTGAATAGTTGCTAAATCAGTAATTATACCAGACATGCCACCAAGGGCATCAATTTCTCTGATAATTTGCCCTTTTGCAATACCGCCCATTGCAGGATTACATGACATGCGAGCAATAGTTTCCATATTTTGAGTTATAAGTAAAACTTTTGACCCCAGCGATGCTGCAGAATGCGCAGCCTCACAGCCAGCATGCCCGCCACCAACAACAATAACATCATATATTTCTTTTAACATCATAATTTTGAGAGATAATAATTTTCTTTAGACCTCATTATTTTAGCATCTGCTTCTGATTTGTCTTTATACCCCAGCAAATGTAATAAACCATGCGCCATAACTCTATTTAATTCTGTTGAAAATTCTTGGTTATATAGCCTTGCATTTTCTTTTACCCTCTCTACACTTATTAAAATATCTCCGTGTATTTTATTTTTAGTTGAATAATCAAATGAAATGACATCTGTAAGGGTGTTGTGATTTAAGTATTTTATGTTTTTTTTTAGTAAGAATTGATCATTACAGAATACAAACACAACGTTTCCTAAGCTTTTATTTTCAGATAAAACGATCCCTTCTATCCATTTTTTATTTTCATTTACCACCTCCGGGTTTCCGCTAATATATTGAAAGCTAATCATTTAAAATACTATTGAAATAAGAGTCCACCTTCTTTTTATAAAATGGACTAAGTTGTAATGGAACAGTTTTTAAAAGCTCATCTTGATTCTTTTTTTGATTTTCATATTTAATCATCTCTAATGTTATATCATCAATTTCAAACTTCCACTCATTTGCTTCTCTTTTGTCATCTTTGCCCTGTTCTCTTTCTGAATTTTCTGCTTCTAAAAGCCTAGTTAATATATCTTCCTGCCTATTTATTGTTTCTTGAGTAATATTATTGTTAATTATATCTTTTTCATTTTTTTCCATTTCTTCAATTATCTTATCCAGCTGATTTTTTTCTTGATTATTGGTTAGATTGTTTCTCATTTCTAGCAATTGCTTTTTAATCTGCTCTTGTTGTTTTGCTAACTGCATTAATATTTGTGATTGCTTTTCGCCAGGTTTATCTCCTTTGTTTTTCCCATTCTTTAATTTTTTCATTAATTTTTCTTGTGCTTTTTTCATTTCAGATAATGAAGGCTTATTACAGTTTGGATTTGGCTTGTTGCAATTTTTAGGCTTATTACAATTAGAAGGAGGCATTTCAAGCTGCATTTGTTCTATTATTTCTGACAATAATAAAGCTAAATTATTAACTGAAGTCATAACAAACTGTTGCTTTTCTGTTGCTTTATTAATTTGTCTTTCTTCTAACACCTTGGTTACAATTTGCATATTATTTTTTATAGATGAAATCTCCTTATTAATAGTTGACTGTATCTGTACAACTCTTTTGCTTAAGGCAAATAATGAGTCTTCAATAATCAAGCTATTATCTGCTAATTTTTTTTGTTGCTGAACTAATTGTACAAATTCAGGACTGTTTTTTGGTGTATTCTTTGCTTCATTCATTAAATCCTCCTGATCAAAGGAAAGTTTAATTAAGTTCTCAAGGATCTTTCTTAAGGCATCCATATCTTCATAATATTGTTCTTCAGATGAAGATTTTTGCATTTTTTCAAGTTCTTGTTGTAGCTGTGTCAAGTCATCAACTACTTTTTGTTGTGATTTGGCTGACTTATTTTTATTTCCTTTTTTTAGATTATCAGAACTCTCTTTCATATTTTCTTGTATACTTTTTTCAATAGATTGCGTTTTAGGCATCTCATTTTTGTTCTCAAGTTGCATGTTTTTTTCTCTTAAATCATCCATTTCGTCTTGTAGATCACTCATTTCTTTATTTAAACTATCTTGTTTAGTAGCAAGATCTTTTTTGTCGTTCTTTCCAGAAGTAGTTTCTTCTTTTAGTTTTTCTTGATCTTCTTTTAGTTTTTCAATTTTATTTAAAATTTCTTCAGCTTTTTGCTCAAACTCTAGTTGCTTGAGTAATTCAAGTTCTCTATCCAACTCTTTTTCAACGTCAAAATTTTGATTTTCAATTTCCTCAAGTAAATTTTTTAATTGCTCTTTATTTGTATCTTTTAGCAATTCCTCCATTTCTTTTAACAATTCCTTCATTTCTTCATCAAAAACATTTTTCATTAATTCATCTAATTGTTTTTGTTTTTCAAGGATTTCTGAATTTAATTTTTCTTTTGTTTTTATATTCTGTGTACTTAGTTCTTGTGTTTTTGCTATTTGCTCTTCTAACTTTTTTTGTTTTTCAAGAATGTTTTTTGCTTTTTCTTTTTCTTGCCAGCCAAGCTCTTTTTTATTTAAAATTAGTTCATTTAATTCTTTGATGTCGTTTTTAATTTCTTGAGCTATAGAAATAGATTGATTTAACCCGGTCTTGATATTTTCTACCTCTAAATTTTCTTTGTCACTAAGCTGTTTTAATGTAGGCTCAACATAAGAAAAGCTTTTGCTTTTAGTGTGCTTTGAACCATTTACACCATCATTATCCCAAATTTTAAAATAATAATTAATTTTTTCACCGGGTTTTAGCTCTAATTTGTCAAAAGAAAAGACATAAAAGAAATTATCTAAATGTGTTTTTTGAATGTTGACCTCATTTGAAAAAGGAGGCAGACTATCCCTTTCATGAATAAACTCTAATTTTGTTAATCCATAATCATCTTGAACGATGCCCGAGAATGAATAGAGCTTATCTATGCTATCAATCTTTTGCGTAAATGAAATTTTAGGAAACTCATCTTTTATGACATTAATAAAGTATGAAATAGTATCTTTTAGTTGATTATTGTTTTTTGTTGATATGGCATATTTACTATTACTAAATATTTTTTTTGTTATTAGCAATTCGTTTTTCTCCGATTGCCCAATTATATTTTTATTTAAAATAAATGAATTTTGATGTGAGTTTTCAAATAGCACCCTCCATTTTACTAAACTTCCTTCATAAATAACTATATCTCCACTTGATATAATCTTTGCATTTTTTTGGCCAGTATATTTTGGTGGATTAACATCAATTTCAACATTTACAATTTTAGGCTGCATTAGGCATGTAATACTATATGGTTTACTTGTGTACCCTCCAGCAAAAAATTGAAATTTGATGTTAGAACTAACGTGTCTAAAGTTAAATTCAAAATAGTTGTCATCTAGCTTATTCAATTTAAACTTATTGTTGTTTTGAATTACAAAAACTTCATTAGGGATTTCCTTTCCGCTTAACCTGACTTTTAGCTTAAAATCTTCAAATTGGATACAATTTAAATCCTTATTTAAAAGAATATATTTAAATGGGGGTGATGGCTCAAAAAAGGTGTTGTGTTTAATTATTCTGGCAGAGCTTTCAGTTAAAACATATTCGTTACCTGAAATAAAAAAAAGAATAATAATGATTAAAGGAGCCGTTATCCATCTAATTTGCTTTTTATTTAACGAAAAGTTTATTGCATTTTTAAAGCTGATTGATTCAATTTTTTTGCTTTTTAGGTCAATACTTGCATTTATTAAATCATTTTCTTCCTCTGAAAGCTCTGAGAGCTCAAGAATATTTAACAGTTTGTCATCTACTTCTTTAAAATGTTTTCCAATTATTTTTGCAGCATCCTTGTAGCTTAGTGTATTACCAATTTTTAGAATCCTTAAAGATGGAACAAGGATATATTTTAAAATAATAAAAATAGAAATAATAATATAACTCCAAAATAAAAAGGTTCTTCCTTGTACATTAAAAGCAGAGAAGTATTCAATAGATGAAAATAGGATAAAGAAAATAAGCAAAATAGAAATGACGTAAAGACCTCCTTTTATCAGTTGGTTTTGATAATATTTTTTGATAAATCTATTTAATTTTTCAAATAATATATTTTGCTTTTTATTCTTCACATTTACAAAAGTACAATTTTATAACCTTATCATTAAAGTTATATACATAAAGCATATCTTTGCGTTCAATTTATCAAAAAAAGATGTCAAAAATAAGAGTGAGATTTGCCCCAAGTCCAACAGGACCATTACACATGGGGGGAGTAAGAACAGCTTTGTATAACTATTTATTTGCTAAGCAAAATTCTGGTAAAATTATTCTTAGAATTGAAGACACAGATCAAAATAGGTTTGTAGAAGGAGCAGAAGAATATTTGGTCGATTCTTTAAAGTGGTGTGGTATTAATTTTGATGAGTCAATTATTGATGGAGGAGACTTTGGGCCGTACAGGCAGTCTGAACGCAAACAACTATATAAGCCGTATGCTGAACAACTTGTACAAAACGGCTATGCTTACTATGCTTTTGATACAGCCAAAGACCTTGACTTAATGAGAGAAAGAATGAAAAACGCAGGTGTTCCTGCACCGCAATATAATCATATCACAAGAGAGTCCATGAAGAATTCATTGGTTCTTTCAAAAGATGAGGTGCAGTCTAAAATTGACGGAGGAGAACCATACGTTATTAGAATAAAACTTCCTCGAAATGAAGAAATAAAATTAAACGATATTATTAGGGGTTGGGTTGTTGTCAACACAAATAATATGGATGATAAAGTAATATTCAAATCTGATGGAATGCCAACATATCACTTAGCGAATGTAGTAGATGATTATCTTATGAAAATCTCTCATGTTATTAGAGGTGAGGAATGGCTGCCTTCAGCTCCACTACATGTTTTATTATACAGGTATTTAGGCTGGGAGCAGCATATACCCAAATTTGCACATCTCCCGCTAATATTAAGACCTGATGGAAATGGTAAGTTAAGCAAAAGAGATGGGGATCGCTTAGGTTTTCCTGTATTTCCAACAGAATGGACAAATCCTAAAAATGGAGATGTTAGTAGGGGTTATAGAGAAAGTGGGTATTTACCAGAAGCTTTCATTAACATGTTAGCTTTTCTTGGATGGAATCCAGGAAGTCAACAAGAATTGTTTAAAATGGATGAGTTATGCAAGCATTTTAGCCTAGAAAGGGTAGGAAAGTCCGGAGCAAAATTTGATTTTGACAAAACAAGATGGTTTAATCAGCAATACTTAAGAGCAAAACCTAAAGAGGAATTGTCAAAAGACTTACAAGTAATATTAAAGCAAAATGGAATAGAGCTTCAAGATACTTTTGTAGAAAAAGTATGCGAACAATTGAAAGAGAGAGCAACATTTGTGAAAGACATGTGGACAGAAGGAAAATATTATTTTGTTGCCCCCGCATCTTATGACACAAAAACTATTCAAAAAAAATGGAAAAAAGAAACCCCTACTTTATTACATGAGTTTAAAAATAGACTAATGACGCTATCTAAATTTTCATCTGAAAAAATAGAGTCTGAATTTAAATCTTTCTTGAACGAAAAAAATATAGGTATGGGAAAACTGTTGCCGGTGCTTAGAGTTTGTATAACAGGACTTGGAATGGGGCCTTCTTTATTTAATATTGCATCATTAATAGGTCAAGAAGAAACAATAAAAAGAATAGAGAACGCTATAGAAAAAATAAACTAATGGGATTGATTACTTTAGAGGGTATACGCATTTTTGCCTATCATGGACATCTGCCAGAGGAGGCAATACTGGGAGGTCATTTTGTTGTAAATGTTTGGGTGAGTTTAGATACCAATAAAGTAGAAAAAACTGATGACTTGAACGACACGGTAGATTATGTGAAAATAATTGAAGTAGTCAAACAGCAAATGGCAATAAGAGCAAAAATGATTGAGGTACCTGCTAAAAAAATTGTAGACGAAATATTATCATTAAATAAAGTACAAAAAGTCAAAGTTGAGGTGGAAAAATCGCAACCACCAATAGAGGCTACTTTTGATAAAATTTCTGTAACTATTGAAGGAAAGAATTAAGTAAATATTTTAGATTTACTTTTTTAGAAATTATAGAATATAACTTGTCTTCTGCAACTCTTTCTTGAGCCATAGAATCCCTATCTCGTAATGTAACGGTATTATCATTTAAAGTTTGATGGTCTACCGTAATACAAAAAGGAGTACCAATAGCATCCTGCCTTCTGTATCTTTTTCCAATAGAATCTTTTTCTTCATACTGACAATTAAAATCTAATTGAAGTGATTGTATGATTTGTTTTGCTTTTTCTGGCATTCCATCTTTTTTGGTAAGCGGCAAGACAGCTGCTTTTAAAGGAGCTAAAGGGGGCGGTATTTTAAGAACGACTCTACTTTCACCACCTTCTAATTCTTCTTCAACAAAAGAATGGCTCAATACAGCAAGAAACATTCTGTCTAAACCAATAGAAGTTTCTATAACATATGGCACATAACTTTCGTTAATTTCTGAATCAAAGTATTGCATTTTTTTGCCAGAAAACTTTTGATGTGATTTTAAATCAAAATCTGTTCTGGAGTGGATTCCCTCTAATTCTTTAAAACCAAAAGGAAAATCAAACTCAATATCTGCAGCAGCATTAGCGTAATGAGCCAGTGTTTCATGATCATGAAGACGATATTTGTTTTCTCCAATATTAAGAGCCTGATGCCATTTCAGCCTAAAATTTTTCCAGTACTTAAACCACTTCATTTCCTCACCAGGACGAACAAAAAATTGCATTTCCATTTGTTCAAACTCTCTCATTCTAAAGATAAATTGTCGAGCAACAATTTCATTTCTGAATGCCTTGCCGATTTGAGCAACTCCAAAAGGAATTTTCATTCGTGTAGTTTTTTGGACGTTTAAAAAGTTTACAAATATTCCTTGAGCTGTTTCTGGTCTTAAATATATATCTGATGATGAATCTTCAGTAGCGCCTATTTTTGTTTTAAACATCAAATTAAACTGCCTAACATCTGTCCAGTTATTTGTGCCAGATATAGGGCACTTGATATCTAACTCCTCAATTAAAGATTTTATACCAACCAAATCATTCGCAGAAAGAAATTTATTCATTTTTGCTTTGATTGCATCAATTTTTTTAACCCTCTCTAGAACTCTAAAATTTGTAGAAATAAATTCATTTCTATTAAAATTATCCCCATAGCGTTTTGCAGCTTTTGCACAATCCTTGTCAATTTTAGCTTCAATTTTTTTTATATAATCCTCAACTAAAACATCTGCTCTATATCTCTTTTTAGAATTTTTATTATCTATTAACGGGTCATTAAAAGCATCAATGTGACCAGAGGCCTTCCATGCCGTTGGATGCATAAAAATGGCAGAATCTAGTCCAACAATATTTTTATGCATGTTTACCATTGATTTCCACCAATAGTTCTTAATATTATTTTTTAATTCTACTCCAAAAGGACCGTAATCGTAAGCAGCTGCCAAGCCATCATATACTTCTGATGACTGAAATACATATCCGTATTCTTTTGCATGAGATATTATCTTTTTAAAAACGTCTTCATAATTTGCCATAACGCAAAAATAATAAATCAAAAGATTATTTATGTAGATTTGCTACATGATTCAAATAGATAATAAAATAATTTCATTAGATATATTTGAAAATCATTTTGCATGTGACTTAAATTCTTGTAAAGGAGCGTGTTGTGTTGAAGGAGATTCTGGCGCGCCGCTTTTGTTAGCTGAAAAAAAAATATTAGAAGAAATCTATAAGAAAATAAAGCCATATATGAGGCAAGAAGGTATTGATGTAGTGGAAAAAGAGGGGCCAACAGTAATTGATATAGATGGGGATTTAACAACAACATTAGTAAAAAATAAAGAATGTTCTTTTGTGGTATTTGAAAAAGGCACTGCTAAATGTTCTATTGAACAAGCATATAATGACAATATAATAGATTTTAAAAAACCTATTTCTTGTCATCTTTTTCCTATTCGAATTACTGAATATTCAGATTTTGACGCAATAAACTATGAGAAAATCAAAATTTGTGAGCCTGCTTGTGAGTGTGGGAGCAATTTAAAACTCCCACTATTTGTTTTTTTAAAACAAGCGATTATTCGCAAGTATGGCGGGGATTTTTACAAAGAACTGTTGCTTGTCTCAAAACACCTAAAAGGAGAATTAAAAAATTAAGCTATAAATCAAAACAAAACCAGAAAAAACGAAATTATTTAAAAGCATTTTCTCCAGTAATATCCATACCAGTTATTAGTAAGTGAATATCATGTGTTCCTTCATATGTAATTACAGACTCTAAATTCATCATATGTCTCATAATAGAGTATTCACCAGTAATTCCCATAGCACCTAAAATCTGCCTTGATTCTCTTGCAATACTTAAAGCCATGTCAACATTATTTCTTTTACACATAGAAATTTGAGCACTAGACGCTCTGCCCTCGTTTCTTAAAACTCCTAGTCTCCATGTTAAAAACTGTGCCTTTGTGATTTCAGTTATCATTTCTGCTAATTTTTTTTGTTGTAATTGAAATGACGCTATTGGCTTTCCAAATTGAATTCTTTCTTTAGCGTACCTCAATGCAGTATCATAACAATCCATAGCGGTGCCAATTGTCCCCCATGCTATTCCATATCTAGCAGAGTCCAAACATGATAAAGGAGCTCCTAATCCATCTTTTAGAGGTAATATATTCTTTTCCGGAACTTTTACATTATTAAAAACTAATTCTCCGGTTGCGGAAGCCCTTAAGCTCCATTTGTCATGAGTTTCAGGAGTTGTAAATCCATCCATTCCTCTTTCAACAATAACACCCTTGATTCTCCCATCTTCATTTTTTGCCCATACAACAGCAATATCTGCAAAAGGAGCATTTGATATCCACATTTTTGCTCCATTTAAAACATAATTATCTCCATCTTTTTTTATATTTGTTATCATTCCACCAGGGTTGGACCCAAAGTCGGGCTCAGTTAAACCAAAACAACCCATAAATTCTCCAGTAGCAAGTTTTGGTAAAAATTTATTTTTTTGCTCTTCGCTTCCATATTTCCATATGGGGTACATAACAAGAGAAGATTGTACAGAGGCAGTTGACCTCACTCCGCTATCTCCTCTTTCTAACTCTTGCATAATTAAACCATAAGAAATTTGATCTAATCCAGAACCTCCGTATTCCTGAGGGATGTATGGTCCAAAAGCCCCTATCTCACCTAAGCCTTTAATAATTTTTTTAGGAAACTCTGCTTTTTGACAAGCCTCTTCAATAATGGGTGAAATTTCTCTTTTAACCCAATCTCTTGCTGCATTTCTTATTAATAAATGCTCTTCAGAAAGTAATTCGTCCATCATAAAATAATCAGGCGCTTGGTATAAATCTTGTTTCATAATTCAGTATATATTTTTTACAAAAATACTTTATTTAAATAAAAAGACCAGAACATAATATATCTTTGTTTCCATTATTATAATTTTTACTAAATGAGTCTACAAGATATATTTTTTGTGCTAATCTTATTTTCCTGTTTATTGGTCTCAATCATAAAAGGATTTTATTGGAAGCATGCTAAATTGTTATATATGGGCGTTATTGCCCATAGGTATTCTAACCAGTATCTTAGAGAAGAAAACGCATTTGTTCATAGATTAAATTTAATTACATTTTTACTAATGATTATTAATTTTTCACTTGTTTTAGCAAAAACATACCCTGCTTTTGGCTTAAATAAAGTGATTATGATATTAGCAATTTTACTTATTTATTATTCAGCAAAAAAAATAATTGTAGTTTTTCTTGGAAAGATATTTAAACAAAATGATCTTGCAAAATTAACAATGTTTTTTTCTATATTATTTGACAAAACACTTGCGTTTATAATCACACCACTTGTTGTAATCTCTCATTTTTTTGTTTTTGAAATTACTCATATAATATTGATACTGATATTGATAATTACTATTCTTTTTTTGTTACTGAAAACGTTTTGGTTTTTTAAAATAGGTAGAAGTTCATTTGGCATATCTAATTTTTATATTTTTTTGTATCTTTGCATTGTAGAAATTTCACCAATATTACTACTTAAAAAAGGGTTTTTTAATTAAAATTATACAATGGTCGAAATAAAAAAAAAGGTTAAAAAGATTTTAATTTCACAGCCTCAACCTGAAGGAAAGTCCCCATATGCCATATTAGAAAAAAAACACAAGGTAAAAATTGACTTTATACCTTTTATGCATGTTTCTGAAATTACAGCGATGGAGTTTAAGGAGCAGCGTATTTCAATATTAAATCACGATGCGGTTATTTTCACATCAAAAAACGCTATGGATCATTATTTTGGAATGATGGAGAAATTAAGATTGAGAATACCTGATTACACAAAGTATTTTTGTGTTTCTGAAGCGATTGCTCATTATTTGCAAAACTTTATTACTTACAGGAAAAGAAAAATTTTTACAGGAGAACAAACGCTTGCGAGCCTAATTCCTATTATGAAAAAACATAGCGAATCTAAGTTTATTTTTCCATGTTCTGATTTACTCAAAAATGTAATGAATAAATCTTTAGAAGCTAGTGGATTAAACTATACAAAAGCTCAAATGTATAAAGTTTCATGCTCAGATTTATCTGATTTGTCAGATGTGAAATATGATATTTTAGTTTTCTTTAGTCCTACGGGAGTTAAGTCTTTACTTGAAAACTTTCCAGACTTTAAGCAAGAGGAAACAAGAATAGCTGTATTTGGCCCTACTACTACAAAATCAGTTGAAGATAATGGTTTAAGAGTTGATATTGCAGCACCCAACAAACAAACCCCTTCAATGTTAATGGCTCTTGATAAGTATATTAAAGAGGCTAATAAAAGAGTTAGGCGCTAAGTATTAGAAAACACAAAACAATTAATAATCCCAAAAATGTTTGAGTTTTCAAAAACACAAAAATTATGTAGTGAAGCGCTTATTAACAGGATGTTTGAAATAGGCAATTCAATTACAGAGCCACCATTTAGATTTGTGTGGTTAATTGAGTCAAACAATGACAATGTTTATGTCAAAACTTTAATTAGTGTTTCAAAAAAAAGATTAAAGCTAGCAAAAGATAGAAATCTTATCAAGAGAAGAGTTAGAGAGATTTTTAGGATAAACAGTATAGACCTAAAAGACCATTTAAAATCAAAAAAAATACAACTTAATTTGGGAATAATTTATAATCAAGATAAAATATGTGATTCTTCTTTTATGGAAAAAAAAATAAACTTACTTTTAACACGTTTAATAACACAGTTATGAATATTATATTTGGTTTTTTTTTAAAAGTTATAATTAGTTTGTATCAAAGGGTTATTTCACCACTAACCAGTTCTAGCTGTAGATATATCCCAACATGTTCTCAATATGCACTTGATTCAATTAAAAAGCACGGGCCATTTGTTGGCCTAAAATTTACAATAAAAAGAATTTTAAAATGTCATCCATGGGGTGGAAGCGGATACGACCCAGTAAAATAATAAATTATGAAGAAAAAATATCAACTTATAATACTAGTTCTAGCTGTAGCGTTATCATCTTATATTTCTCTAAGCTATTCAGATAATTATTTTGAAACATCTAAAAACATAGATATTTTCACTAGTATATATAAAGAACTTAATACTTTTTATGTTGACGAAACAGACCCTGGAATTTTGATGAAAGAAGCAATAGATGCAATGCTGAAATCACTTGACCCATACACTCAATATATACCTGAGTCTGAGATTGAGGATTTTAAACTCCAAACTACGGGTCAATATGGTGGTATTGGAGCTATGATTACAAAGATTGGTGAATACGTAGTTATCTCTGAACCATACGAGGGCTTTCCTGCCCAAAAAGCAGGCCTTCTTCCAGGAGATCAAATACTTGAGATTAATGGTGTAAGTGCTAAAGGTAAATCTACAGAAGATGTAAGTAAAATTTTAAGAGGACAACCAAACACATCAGTAACGCTCTTGATTAAAAGACCTCATGTAGATAAACATTTTAATGCTACTTTCAACAGAGAGAAAGTCTCTGTCCCAAGTGTTCCATATTCAGCTTATATTAGTGAAGGCATAGGTTATGTTAGATTAAATAGTTTTACCAAAAATTGTGCAAAGAATGTAAAAAATGCCATAGTAGAACTAAGTAATGAACAGAAGCTGGATGGATTAATATTAGACTTACGGAGTAACCCAGGGGGGCTGTTAAATGAATCAGTTGATATTGTTAATCTTTTTGTGGAAAAGGGGGTTGAGGTAGTTAATACAAAAGGAAAAATTAAATCTTGGGACAAATCTTATGTGGCTAGTAAAAAGCCATTAGATACTGAAGTACCACTTGTTGTATTGATTAATTCTGGCTCCGCATCTGCATCTGAAATTGTTTCTGGAGCAATTCAAGATTTGGATAGAGGGGTAGTTATAGGGGAAAGAAGTTTTGGAAAAGGGCTTGTTCAGCAAACAAGAAGACTGCCATATAACTCTCAGATAAAGCTTACTGTAGCAAAATATTATATTCCAAGCGGAAGGTGTATTCAAGCACTAGATTACTCCAATAGAAATGATGATGGAAGCGTAGGGAAAATTTCGGACTCTTTAATGACAACTTTTTATACAAAAAATGGAAGAGAAGTTAAAGATGGTGGTGGTATTTTACCAGACATTATTGTCGATCCAGGTGAGTACGGTATGATTATTGCCTCACTATACAGGGAACGGTTGTTTTTTCATTATGCCAATTATTTTCGATTTCTGAACGATACAATTTCTGACAATTTTATGTTTTCTGATTTAGACTTCTCAAATTTCACATCTTACTTATCAGATAAAGACTATAATTACAAAACAGTAACAGAAAAAACATTGGAAAGTTTTAAAAAAGAAGCTGAGCAAGAGGGATATTTTCAAGACTTATCAAACGAGTACGCTGTGTTATTTGACAAAATGCTTGCAAACAAAAATAACGACCTTAACAAAAGTAAAGATGATATAAAACAAATTTTAACTATGGAAATAATGAGTCGATATTATTACCAAAAAGGAAGAATAAAAGCATCAATTAAATTTGATAAAGAGGTGGAAAAAGCGATTGAAATATTACAAAATATTGAAAATTATAATAACATTTTATTTAAAAAATAAAGTAATTCTTTTTTTTAATGATTAACTCTTTTTCAAAAGCCCAACAGGCTTTATTTGTTTTATTAGGATTATCTATTCCTATATCCATTGCATTCACAAATATATTATTAGCTTTAATTGCTTTATGTTGGTTGGTTGAGGGTAATTTTAAAGAAAAATTTAATTACTTAACTTCTTCCAAATGGTGTCTCTCAATGATAGCATTAATTATATTATATGCTTTTGGAATGTTGTGGGGTTCAAATCACAGCAATTCAAATTGGCAGTTTCAAAAGCTAGCCCTTCTTTTATTTTTCCCAATACTAAAAACACAAGATTTTAGTCATAAAACAATGAAATATGGTGTTGTTGTATTTTTAATTATAAATTTTATTTCTGCTTGTCTTGCAATATTAATAAACTATCAAATAATTCAACCTTTAAGTCATTATACTTCTTTAATAGACCCCTATTACGGAACGTCCGCATTTTTAAAGTATAATTATCATAACGTATTATTAGCCTTTTCTTCAATAATATGTTTGTATTTATTTTTAGAAAAGAAAACAAAATATAGATATATAATAGCAGTTTTCTTTATTGTATATGCTATTAGTATTTTTACAGAAAGAGGTCGGGCTGGCCAGATTTTATTTAATATAGCTACACTCTTTTATATAATACGATATGCAAAAAGTAACGTTGGGTTTAAACTGTTCATAATTCGCTTTATTGCTCTTTGTGCAATACTTTTTTCTTTTAATTTTATTATGTATCAAAATGTTAAAACTTATAAAAAAAGAGTTGAAGCAGTTACAGAAATAATAAAGAACAATGGTGAAAGAAAAGGATATAAAAGAGATATTCGATATGTTTTTGTAGAAGAAACAATAGAAGACATTTTTAAAAAACCTTTTTTTGGCCATGGAACAGGTTCATTTGGCTATATATTTCAAAAGAAAATAAAAACAGGGATTATAAGTGATGAATATGAGTTTTTTGATTGGACAACCCCTCATAATCAATATCTATATGTTTGGTTTGAAATAGGTTTGCTAGGTCTTTTATTTTTGATTTTGATCTTTTATTTTCAAGCAAAGCAATTATTAAAACAGCGTGATGGGTGTTTTAAAGTTTCTTTACCTCTTTCTTTTTTGTTTTTAATGTTAATAGATTCTTATTTGTTTATATTTATTTTAATTACGACATATATTTACCTATATACAATTTACAGTAGATATCATTTGGACTCAAAAGATATCAATGGATGAAAAAAATTGTTGTTTTTACCGGAGCAGGTATTAGCGCAGAGAGTGGACTAGGAACATTTAGAGATTCTGGAGGCCTGTGGGAGCAATACAAGATTGAAGATGTTGCGACCCCGGAAGCGTTTGCCAAAAATCCTGCCTTAGTCTTAAACTTCTATAATATCAGAAGAAAGCAACTTTTAAATACCAAGCCCAACAAAGCCCATATTGCTTTAAATAGATTGTCTAGCAAATATAAGCTGTCTATTATTACACAAAACATAGACGATTTACACGAAAGAAGTGGTTCTAAAAATATTTTACATTTACATGGGAAACTCATGGAGTCAAAGAGTGTAAAAACAAATAAGACTTATCCTGTTCAAGGTCATGAATTAAATCTTGGCGATTTATGCGAAAAAGGTTATCAGCTACGACCAAATGTTGTTTGGTTTGGAGAAGATGTACCAGAAATGAAAAATGCTATTGAGACAGTAAGTCAAGCAAATATCTTCATAATAATAGGCACATCATTAAATGTTTACCCCGCGGCATCTTTATTGAATTATGCTAATTTAGCAGAAAGAATTATTTTGATAGACCCTCAGGGGTCTAAAATAAATGATATTGAGGTTATAAGAGATACAGCAACAAAAGCTGTTCCTTGTTTAGTTGAAGAGCTGTTAATATTTTAATATAAGGACCGTACTGTTATATTTAATGGGGAACGTCTTTATTGGATAACCCTAAGAGATTTACCTGGTGTTATAAATCAATCTGAGTAAACTCGTTTTATTCTTCTGTTTAATGTTGAATAGATTTCGTATGGAATAGTATTTATCTTATCTGCTATTTCAAAAACGCTTAAATTGGGACCAAAAATCTCTACTTGGTCTCCTTCATTTGCTTTTACATTAGACACATCAACCATACAACTATCCATGCTAATTTTACCTACGATGTTACATTTATTGTTATTTATATAAATATGACCATTCCCATTGCTTAGCTGCCTGTTAAGACCATCCGCGTATCCAACCGGTATTACAGCAATTATCATATCTTTCTTTGCAGCAAAAGAAAAACCATAACCAATCGCTTCATCTTTTTTAATGCTTTTAATTTGCGTAATAACACTAACTAAAGAGCTAATTTGTGTTAGCTCTTTGTGTTTTGCGGCCCCCAAAAGGCCAATACCAATTCTAACACCGTCCATTTGATATTCATTAAAATTAACAACACCATTAGAATTAAGAATATGCTTGTTTACAGTTTTACCTAAAATTGAATCGAATTCTTTTCCAATTAATTTAAATTGAGTGATTTGATTTAAGGTTTCCCCTTTTTTGTTTTTATCTTCAGATGCCGCTAAATGTGAACAAATAGAGTCTAATTTTAAGTGTTTATTTGCCCTTAACTTAGTTATGATTTTAGCAATATCATTATGTTTGAAACCATAACGATTCATCCCGGTATCAAATTTAATATGGATGTTTGTTTTCTTTTTATTTGTGCAATATAAATCTAATAGTTTGTGATTATATAGAACAACATCTAAATTATTTTGTATAATATGATTATAACTTTTGACTCCAGGATTAGCAACAATGATTTTTATTTTGACTCCAGATTTCCTTAACACAACTCCTTCTTCAAAGTCGCTAACCCATAGAGCGTACACCCCAAGACCTTCTAGTCTTTTAGAAATTTCAATATCCCCATGTCCATAAGCAAATGCTTTAACAACAGCAATTATTCTAGTTTTTGGTTTTAAATTTCTTTTAAAAAACTCAAGGTTTTTTTCTAATTTTTTTAAATCTATATGAAGTATGGTTTCGCTTGCAGAGTTCATTTTAAGTTCGTTTTAAAACAGCCTCTACATAAAGGCTTATATTCTTTTTTTTGACCTAATTCAATAAGGTTTTTATTATTTGATAACCTAAAAGAATGACTTGCCATTTTACCACAGTCGCTACATACGGCATGTACTTTTGTAACATGTTCTGCAATCGCTAACAACTGAGGCATAGAGCCAAAAGGATTTCCAAGAAAGTCCATATCTAATCCTGCTAAAATCACTCTTTTGTTTTTATTAGCAAGTGTTTTACATACATCTACGATTTCTTCTGAAAAAAACTGTACCTCGTCAATTGCAACGACATCAATTTTTGCTACAAAATCTAGTATTTCTAATGCAGAATCAACAGCTTTAGATTTAACTGTATTTGCATCGTGAGAAACAACTTGTTGATCGTCGTATCGGTTATCTATTTTAGGTTTAAAAACAGCAGCTTTTAGTTTAGCAAATTTGGCTTTATTTAAGCGTCTAATTAATTCTTCAGTTTTTCCTGAAAACATAGAGCCACATATTACTTCAATGCTACCTGTTTGTAATGTGTTTTCTATTTCTGTTTCTAAAAACATAATTGATGCTTTCTTTTTATAGCTTTGCTAACAAAAGTATAAAAAGCAATTTCAATATTTATGAAATTTAAAATTTTGTTTCTTTTAATAACCTTTATAATGTTCTCTAATAGAACATGTGCACAGACTGATACTGGCCGTGTTAATAAAAAAAGAATTTTTATTGTGGGAGGCAGCTTGGCTAGCGCAACTTTAGGCACTTATTTATATATACAAAATGCTTGGTGGTCAGATGACCAAGTACCTTTTCATTTTGACGATGGCGCCGATATGGTATATGCTAAAAATGTTGATAAGCTAGGTCATTTAATGGGAGGTCTTCAGGCAGCTGATATTTTTACATCTTCTATGCTTTGGGCTGGAATGAGTGAGGAAAATGCGCTTTGGTATGGAGCGGCCTTTGGTTCAAGCCTACAGCTAGCTATTGAAATAAAGGATGCATATGCCCCATATTGGGGGTTTAGCAAGTTAGATTTAGCATTTGGAGCAGCTGGTTCGTTGTTTCCAGTTATACAATACTATAATAATAATTTTAAAGATATGTATTTCAAACTTTCTTACTACAAAAGGTCGGATATATATTGGCAGCTAGAGAGAGAAAGAGGCAAAGAAATAAGTAAATACGCGTGGCAAGATGATTATCCCAACCAAACCTACTGGCTAGCTATTGATATCAGTAAGTTTATAGAAAGTTCCTTAATCCCTGAGTGGTTAAACCTGGCTGTTGGATTTGGCTTAGATGACAGTCAATACTTAAATGAAAATAACACAAAGAAAGGGGGGAAAAATGAATGGTATATTGCGTTAGATTATGATATTCCAAAAATTTTAAAGAAGTGGGATACTCCTCTAGCTAAAAATATAAAGCACTGGTTAAATTATATTCATTTTCCCGCTCCAACTTTAAGGATTTCACCAAAAGTGTCATTTTATCCTCTATTTCTATAATTTTGTAATTATGTCTAAACTATATATTGTTCCTACACCAATTGGCAATCTGAAAGATATTACTTTAAGAGCCTTAGATGTCTTAAAAAAAGTAGACTTAATTTTGGCTGAGGATACGAGAACATCCAATAAGCTTTTAAGGCATTATGATATTGATACAGCTACCCATTCATTGCATATGCACAATGAGCACCGTTTAATCGATAGATATATAAAAAGAATAAAAGAAGGAGATATTATTGCAATAATTTCAGATGCCGGAACACCTCTTATTTCTGATCCGGGCTCTTTATTTGTAAAAGAATGTATTCAAGAAAGTATAGTAGTAGAATGTTTGCCTGGAGCAACAGCCTTTTTACCCGCCCTAGTTGGCTCTGGGATTAATACAAAACAGTTTGTTTTTGAAGGGTTTTTACCTTTAAAAAAGGGGAGGGCAAGTCGATTAAAATATTTAATGGAAGAAAAAAGAACGATGGTTTTTTATGA